>Ga0209700_102458_pt1:35000-37349 | contig 37349 bp, 13 predicted proteins | sample SiratroredBW_FD_187528 | JGI IMG/M metagenome (GOLD analysis project Ga0209700, IMG submission 187528) | Root nodule microbial communities of legume samples collected from California, USA - Siratro red BW (SPAdes) (version 2) | ecosystem: Host-associated > Plants > Roots > Nodule...
AAGTCACATGTAAAAGCCGTATTTGTCATGATCTGTGCTAACCAAATTTCTCTTTTGGCGCTTATTCGGTTCTTTATAAAAAAAAGGTCAAAATTCAGTTATACAGTAAGGGATCATACATGACGTATTTTCCAACCTGTGAACCTTTACATCAGACCCAGATTTTTACCTTTCCATTTCTGGTTTATTTACAATTTCTTTATAGATAATATAATTAATACAGAAGGAATTAATAAAATGCAGTAGAAGAATCAATATTATAAACAGATCAAACCTATTTTTATGGCTTCTGAGCTGTAAACATAATAAAAGCCTGCTGAATCTTGCTTGAGTAATTCGTAAGACCACACGAGGTGCAAAGGTCTTTGATCTCTTCCTCTGTTAAATAGCCATAGCCTTGTGGAGTTCTCTACAAACCCAAAGACCTTTAAATCAACTTGGTTGGGTTTCAAGGTAAACTCATTAAATTGTAGAACAGATATTTCACTTATGAACTTAGGAGATAATACAGAAATCTACGTCACACTAAAAGATAGGCACAATGAACATTCAGCATGAAAAACCTTGATACTTCAGATTATAATGACAAAAGATTAAAGAGAATCACGGCTTGAGTTTACCTCTCTGAACGGGCGTATAAACCAGGGAGTTGATGAACTGTAACGCAGAAAAGTGCTTCCAACGAAAACTCCACCACTTTTTAGTATCCGGGTGATTTCAGCAACCTATAAAAAGTTTATACTGGGAGTGTCATAAAAATTAAAATGTTTAAATAGAGTAAAAACAAATATGTGGAAGAACATGCAAATAATATGCATAGGATAAAGTCAATCTCGACAACAAATGTGAAATCCAATAAGGAAATGGGTGGTTCGTGATTATTTAGTTTAAAATTTAGGATAACTATAAACAAAATGAGGATATGGAGACGGGTAAGTTATTTGAAGCAGTGCAGACGACTGCAGCATTAGCACTTTGAGGCTGCTGCAGGAACTAATTTGCCATGTTTCTTCTCTTCAGATACAAAAGATAGTGTTACAAGTAATAGAAGATTTGTCAGTACGTTTGATTCAGCTTATTTTGATAAATATAATAGTAATTTATTTTTGCAATTATTCTCCAAAATAGTTTTCAACCAAAATAATCAAAATAAACCATACACGGTACTTAGGTATACAGAGAAGACATGCACTTTAAGAGTGAATGGAAGGCACGGCCTTTTTGTGTGTAGAACTGGTTTTGTGCTGTAAATTGACATGCGCACACAGTGATTCAGTCTGGTGAAAAGGTTATCCCAACCAAACATTCTGCTGTTCATCGCATAAAGACACAGCACTTACAGCATTAGAGGGAGATGGCCAGCAATGCAAAGCTGCACCAGCATGAACAGCATCAACAGAACCCGATGCGAAGGGAAGCCTAGAAACATCTGCCCTTACAAGAGCAATATTACTGCACACAATGAAATGAAACAGTATTGAGTGCATCTGGGTCTCAAATAGAAAAACAATGAACATTTCGTTCTTTAGCTGCATTAAATTCAAAATAAAATACAGGAGGACCAAAAGAATACGCGGTTGAAAGTGTGTCATCTTTCTCAATGAAATCATAACATTGGCGAAGCATATTTTCAGAGAAATCTAGTGCAACGACTCCAGAATAGGTTCCAGATTTTGCGAATTTTCTGGAAAATAAACCACTGCCACAGCTAACATCAACAACAAGTCCACCTTTGGCAGATTCGAAGTACTCTTGAGCCATTTTGAACTGCATCATAATGAACAGTAACAGTTTTAATATGCATTGCATTACTACGAGGTAGGCCAGATGAACAGAACAATATAGAACCGCAGCTTCCACCCTGTTGTGATATATATGTATATGTGTGTGTTGGTGTGCGTGTTTATACAAAGTTCACTAGTCTGCCAAAATTCTTTTTGAACAAGTACCTGAAACATGAATTTCATTTTTCAAGTATTGAAACATTTCAACTGTGGGACAGGCACTGAATGCATACCTCGTCATCAGGACCAGGAAAGCCACTTTGCCTGAAATTCTGACGCCAACCTCTTTCATATAAGAAGGAAACAAGGGGACTCCTAATAACAGTTTAAACGCAAAGGACATGATAAGAACTTTCCCAAACAATCGTTGCATGCAGAAAACTGAATTAGACCACAACTAGTGGCACATGTTAAAATAACTCAAAAAAATGGGAAAATGAAAAAAAAAAAAAAACATATCCTCTAAAAAATAACATGGAAAATTAGACATATAACAAGATATAGTTGATAAACAGCTATGTGCAACATGTGATAATAATTGTTCATCAAGCACAAATACCAAACC
>Ga0209700_102459_pt1 | contig 37341 bp, 33 predicted proteins | sample SiratroredBW_FD_187528 | JGI IMG/M metagenome (GOLD analysis project Ga0209700, IMG submission 187528) | Root nodule microbial communities of legume samples collected from California, USA - Siratro red BW (SPAdes) (version 2) | ecosystem: Host-associated > Plants > Roots > Nodule | place: USA...
TAATTAAAATATTTTAAACAAAAATAAAAATTACGAAATTTCAAAAATTATTAATATCAATTAAAAAACAAATTTATTTCTAGAACTACGTAATCCCTGATTTTCCATTGGAAATGGAAATACGTAAGAGCAAGGTCAACCCTTGTCGGACCCAAAAATTTTAAGAAATATTTTCTTTGTTTGTATCTTTTTATTTATTTATTTATTTTTAGTTTTGGGAAAAATAAATATTTGAAAACCACATCTATTTTACTCAATTAATTAAAGGTACCGTCTTAAGACGGGCGTCATAGGGTGTTGATACCTTCCCTACACGTAACCGACTCCCGAACCTTAATCTGTTTTTGCAGACTTATTTTTGGTTTTTCTATAGTTTTCCATAATAAACTATGGTGGCGACTCCCCTGTTTCAAAATCAAATTTTTTTTTTGTTCGCCATTCCCCGTCGTGATCCCGGTTGCGACACATATTAATCAAGTCTGTCTAAAGTATTTGAATTCTGATAAATATGTTTGGTTTGTTGTATTGTGCTGTGACTCGATTGAGTTTTGTTTACTGATTCATTCTACTACACTGTTCAATAAAGTCAATAAAGATCCAGTCTATCAAACTGACTTGCATTTTCTTAAAAGATTAAATAGTTTTGAAAAAGATTTTGGAATCCAATTCACCCCCCTCTTGTATTTCAGCCAAAACAGTTTCTTACAAGCATCATAAAACAAATGTTATTCATGCAACTATTGAATTCATTTTAAGATCAAAACTTTTGTTTTTGGTAATATTGGCAATTTGTAATACTTGAAATTAAAATTAGGAACCTCATCAACCTTATCTCTTATCACATTATGCTTATACATGTGTGCTTGTGTTGGTAAGTGAATAAAAAATATGGGAAAATTTTGAAGGAAAACTAAATAAAGTCCAAATAACATTACTTCAGATAGTTTAACAGGTAAAATAGGAGTGCCTTAATTTTGGTATATGGAAAAAAAAAAAACCTGGGTGTAAAGGCAAAGGTGCAACTTCATTTTGATGTTAGTCGCTCCTTTGAGAATTAGATATGAACATTAATACGTGCGAGCAAAGCTGCCCCAAATTTGAGTATGGAAATGTAGGTTCAAATGGAATGGATAGGGTTCAAAATAGGGATTGTCCCAGTTTCGAAATTTGAGGTAACAAAAAGGGTTGAATGAAGGAGTGACTTGTATTTGATAAGGATAAAAATAGTAAGTGTCAAATGAGAAGGAATGTCCCAGAGTTGTTTCCTTATGATGCTTTGCTCTCAATTGGCTAACGAAATTGTAATTCTTTTCTACTAGAGTCATTCTATATTTTTTTTTCTTTTCATTTTTTTCTTTAATTTTCTTTTTTTCCGACACGTATTGGCAATCATATCCCTCTATTGCAGGGTTATTCTTTGTGAAAATCATTAACTATCGTTCTTCAATCAAAGTGGACTTTGTTTGGCTTGTAACTTGGCTAGGGGTTAAACGGGTTTTGAGATAAAGGGATAAAAAGGCTCAAAAAGTGTTTGTGGGTTTTTATTTTTTTTATAAAAGAATCATCAACCAAGAGTTTGTGAAAAGCAGCCAAGGCTTTGCTTTTGAAGCTTCCCATCAACATTTCTTCTTTCTTTTCTTCTTTGATCACTCTGCTTTGTGATACCATTTTTTTTGTGAATTGTCATTCTTTGGAATGGATGATACACTTTTGGTTTTGAACTGCTTTCCTTTTTTTTTTTTCTTTGAGAACTTTTCTTCTTGGATCTTTTTGATGTGCTCATTTTTGACAGATAAGAAGCCTAGAAGCCTTTGACGTATACCTTGAACTGGATTTCAATATGATGATTCTCGTTTAGGGTAATTTGAAAGGAATATTTATTTTTCGGCTCAAAAAGGTACAAGAGATTTACAATCATTTTTTTCAGGATAAAGAAACATGGCCATATATCATTTTGAGTCCTGATTGCCTGATTTTCAAAGAGATTAATCCTGCAATAAAGTTTCAACGACCTCCAACACATTTCATTTTTTTTCTTTTTCTTTTCTTTTCTTTTTTATGTCCTATCTTTTGCTTAGACTACCCTTTACGAGTTTTCAATCTAACAGACTTTTATTCTTTTTTTCTCTCTCTTCTTTTTTTAATGCCCCTGGAGAACTGAGATTGGAAATTAAGAAATTAACCAACTTTGATTGCCCCAGTGTGAGGCTCTTATTTCACTCTTTCATGCAATGATGGCAAGAACTAAGACAAATCCTTTCATTTTGAGATAGATGAAGGAAGGAAGAAAGGCTACAAGATTTTCAAGCCACATGCATGCAAAAATGTTTCAATCAACAAAAGTCAATTTAATTCCATATTTAAAATGTCAAGTTTTAGGAAATTACAACATCCTATTTTTTTTCAATATTATTCTTTATATGAATTCAATAATTCATGAACAAATGATTCATCACGCGATTCTTGATTTATTTTTCAATTATTCTTAACCTTATTCATTTGAATAATACATTCTTTTATAATTATGCGACACCCTCTAAAACCCATCCGAATCAACCAACACGGATTTATGAACAACTGCATGACATTTATTGGTATTGGAAGCTTCACAGAATCAGATCTTGCTTGGTAATTGCATTGCATGAAATTAATTGTCAACAAAATACAACACTCATGCAAATTCATAGCTATGAAAATCAGCAAGTCTGTATCAGGCACCCTTTGACTCCTCTCATTGGTAGAAGCTTTTTTCCTTCACCACTCTACATTGGTGGAGATCTATCCTGAAATAAGATTGTTTTCAAAATTAGGCATCTCTTTTGGGAAATTCAAACATCCCGCGTCAATAAAAGATTACACTTTTCGTTTAAATGCTAAACATCTTTCTATAGAATGTCTAAACACTCCGTCATGAGAATCACATATAGCATTTGCATCATAAGACTAGGGATAAGGCTTTTGTAACGGGTTCAAAGGAAAAATTGCCACTAGTCATCTGTGAAGAAGATCTGGTAAGAGCTCAGTGTAGGTCACTAGGATGGGAGTGAATTGAACAACCTTCTTCTTCTACTTGCAGCCTTTGTTTGGAACATCATTCTGACCTCGAGCCTGGTTACTACTTGACTCCCCTAGACTAGATTTATAAGCATTATGTGGTGCAAGCGAGTGTTGATACACAGGTCGAGGTTGAGGAAAGTTCTGTTTATATGTTGGGATGCAGCCTAAAGGAAGATTGTATGGGAGAACCGGGATATAGGCTACATCACTCCCTTACACACCACTATTCTGCCACAATCCAGGGTGTGTAGACAAAGAGTATGAGGAAATCACTTCATCATGTCCGGCCACGGGAGTTTCCTTGGTGTTTTTCATAGCTTCCAAAACATCGAGAATCTGACTTACTTGGTCCTTGAGCTGTTTAATATCTGCCTGCATCTTTTCTTGTGTTGCTCTCAAGTCCTTGAGTTGTCTGATATCTGCCTACATCTTTTCTTCTCTTGAAATTTTTTCTTTGAAAGGATTTTTTCCTCATATTAATTTAAAAACACACAACTTTATAATTCCTGCCCTAAAATGGAATAAAATTAAGGCATGCAAAACCAAATTAATACATGTATGTTCTAATATATGGATGAAGATTGTGTCAAATGATATACATGTTATTACGAATGTACGAATGAAGATGTAAATGCATGTTGATATGTACAATGTGTGATGGAGGAGGGCTCAGGCAAGGTCCAATCACTAGATCAATGCTCAAACACCTTGAAGCAAACAAATAGTCAAAGGCACCTGTGCAGATTAAAATGCTGACTATTTTGAACTTTGAGGATTCTTGTAAAAATTGTGAAAAGTAGAATAGGAAAATTTGGTTTTTGTAAATAATCCTAGGTGCCTTAGAAATTATAAAAGACACCTAGGTTAGGTTATTTTTTTATACGCATAGGATTTGAACATGTGGCGCCTATCCAATGGCGCCTAGTTTAGGAAAGAGTAGCTTGCTCCACATGCTAGGTTACCCTAATCCTAACGTGTGGCGCAAGTTAGGGTTCCCAACCCTAGCTTCTTCCATACGCCACTTAGGTAACTTGCAAGGCAAGCTAGGGTTTCTAACCCTAACTTCTTATATACGCTACCTTAGCTTGCTAGAGAAGCTACTAGCTTTTTCTTCTTCTATAAATAAGAGGTTTAGGAACTCCATTGAAAGCTTGATTTTGAGTAATGATATGCTGCCAAATTTTCAGCACAATGCCTCAAGTTTCACATTGAGTTTCTTCTCTCTCTCTTGAAGGTTGGCCCAACCTCCTTCAAGGCTTTCACCATCTACTTCACCATCAACCTCCTTTCACGCTTCCTTCCTTTCATTTCTATGGCTTCCGCATCATGAGGAGTTTCATCCACTTCTTCTATTCGGTGCTTCAAGGTTTCATCATGCTCAACTTTCATTGAAGCTTGCGCAAGAAGCTAAGGCACCTAGGGCCTCTTCCATCACAATGGATGTTGAGATGTATGTTACCTGTCTAAATGCAATATGCATGAGAAGACGTAAGAAACATGTTTAGTTTAAATGCCTAATGCATGTCTAAGATGTACAATACAAGTCAAGATGTATGATGCAAATCAAAAGGTATGATACATGTTTAAATATATGATGTATGTTAAGACCTATGATATATATTTTAGTATGCAATGAATGTCTGGATATGGAATGCATGTAAAAATAAGCCAATGCACATATGTAGGATATGTATGGTATAAATTGGCATGATAATTATATGCCACCATGAATGCATGAATAAAGATAAAATGTAAATGCATGTTTATGTGCAAAATGGTGAGGAGAAGAAAAGCATGAAAAATCTCCCTTGGTGCCCTAAACAAAAAAAATCGGTATTATGACACCTAGGGTTCTAGGTTCTTTACATGCACACTCACAAGGGTTAGCTCCCTAATCCCTAACGGTATAAAGGTCACTAGAGCTATGGCCCTCATTTATTGCTTTATTCAAAGTAGTCGGTAAACAACTTGCTTATGAACAAGCGAATAAAGAGAACGATTGTGATTCTCATGGAAACCAGAGTAGGAAGTACATCCCATCCAGTATAACTGAATCCCTCTATTTCTAAACTTTTTCAGACTCGGGGTTTTAGGGTCCCACGCATTAAAAGTGTGTGAAGGGAGAAAAATTAGTACCCACCCTCTACCTGCAAAACCGCCAGAAAAGTCTAAGGCAGGTATATGACAGATATGGCATATAAAGCATGTCGTCTATCCTAAGGTTCAATATTCCAGTTGAAAGTAGTAAATCAATGTATAAAATCGATAAAGCAAATCATAAAGTAATAAAACATATCTTTGTTCATTCAATTAAATAGCCTAACTCTCAAACTTTCCCAGCGGAGTCGCCATCTGTCGTGACCTCGTCTTGAATTGAGTTCTTTCTTCTTTATTCTGTTTGTACCTCTTCTTTAATTGAGTTTCTCTATTGATTTGTGTTTTAAAATTTCCTTATTCTTTATTCTAATTTCTGACATCTAATTCAGATTTTGTTGCCTTCGATGCAGGGTGATGGAGTATAAAGTAATTTAGTGGTTGGTCTCACTATCTAGGCTGATGACAATAGGATAAATTGATTTTGGTTTTTTGGAATCTCTGTGTTCGTTTGGTTTTGTGAGTCTCGAGAAAAAATTGGTTTTGTTTTTTTTGGATGAAGGTTTATAGTACATTTCTCATGATGTTGTTTCTTATTTTAGGCTTGGATTGATTATTGGTATGAGAACGTGCGTGAGATAGCAATATCCCAATAAGAGGATTTAATTTACAATTAAAGAATTATGGACTTTCAATGAGAGAAATTTTATTATGCAGATAACTTGTTCATTGGACATTCAAACAATTACAAGTAACAATACACAGGCATCTCAAGGCAGAAAGATAATCCATATTGTAATCCAAAATTGCTTTATTCTTTCAATTTCTTTCTGCTTCTTTTCATTTCTTTTTCCAGTTCTATGAATGCTTCTACAATTCCGCTTGGTTCTCTCTTGTATCTGCTTTCCAATTTCTTGAGAAAAATAATATGTGAATAAACTTTGGTGTGAATATGTGTGCAAAGACTATGTAACCTTTGTTCCCATGAACTCTGGGTTTAAATCCCTCCCACTCTTAATTTGTTATCCAATTGTTAGCACTTAACTGAATTGGAATTACAGTCATTAAAAAATTGGTTTAAAAGAGATTTTATAGAAATAATTAATACTAATAAAGGAAACATTTAGATAAAATGCAAAGAATCTAATTCTTTTTTTTATTATTTATTATTTAGAACATACCAGAAAAAATACATAAAAAAACAACCCACCTTAAAAAAACAATCTGAAACTATAACGAGCAATCCAAAAATAAATAAAATAAAAAAAAAACATAACAAAAGAAGCTAAATAAATTGAACAAAACAAATAGGCTTGTAGGAAAGAAAAAATATAATTAATATAATGAGTTACCAATGAGAACAAAATAAAAATAGAAATGTGGGTCAAAATCCAATATTGATACTAAAAAAATGAATATGGTGTAAACATAAATATGCAAAAATAACAAAAAAAAATATTTTATTTGGGTGTTGACACATTTGTAAGAGGAACTGTGAGCTGACTAAGTTACAGACTATTGGAGTTATATATCTACTACATAAGCTGAATATATGACAACTACACCATTTGGTTCCAACTATTAATGGAAGAAAAGCACAAATAATTGTTGTGTATTGTGATAGTTAGAGTGTTGCATAGTATAAGGAATCTAATTTTTCATTATAGGACAAAATGCATTAGTGTTCAATATCACTTCAGGAAGTTATAGAAAAAAGAAATATAGTTATGTTGAAGATTCACACTAAATATAACCTACCACATGTCATGACCAAGTCAATCAACACTAATAAAGTTTGAATGGTGCAATCCTCCTATGACATATTAAATACACGAGCAACTTGAACTCTTTGAGATTTTGATTTTGAAATTTTAAAATTTTGAAAATTTATCAAAATGATTTTTAAGTAGAGATTGTAAAATTAATAAAGTTAATTATGTGAAAAACTAAATAAAATGAAAGGGGAGTAGCTTATAGTCATAGAAATCTTGTTCTAGCATATAGAAGAGTTATTCATTATGGTTTTCATTATATAAATGTAGCTATAAAATAATTATTTCTTTAAATTCATATTATAATAAAAAAACTGATAGTATTCTCTCGGATGATATGATTTTCATTTTCTTTGCTTTTATATTTTATATATGTTATACTGTACATCCCAAACTCTAATTCAAATTATGATAGTGAGTAAAAATGCCAAAATCTAGAAATCATGTTCATATAGGATCGCATTACAATTGCATCCAGTGCGGCCCGGAAATGAAGGATCACTTGACTCAGAGTATTAATTAGAAGTGTTTTATATGGGCACAGTTTCAATATTGATACCGAAGAAACTATAGCTTATGTCATCTTCACATGAAATGAAGGACTACTTATACCCATAATATTAATTAGAAATGTTTTATATAGACACAGTATCCGTGTTGAGACCGAAGTTGAAGAAGTTATAAGTGATGTCAGGTTCGATCTAGGAACAATGTCATCTTCTCTTTTCTGGAATAATCTCATATTCTCTTTTCTGAAACAATCTCATATTCTCTTTTCTGCATTCGTGATTTGCTGTTTTGTTGGATTATAAAAATAAGGATATGTTTATTGTAATTAAGTAAATAAGTTTAAATGGACACAAATTTAATAAAAACTTTTATTGTACTCAATAGTATATAATGGCTTATTCTCAATTTTAAAAATTGAACTCTCAATTTTATTTTGTTTATATCGTTCAATCACAAGATCTTCTATTTCACAAGATCTTCCATTTCACATACCGAATTGAAATACTAAATTTTATATAAGTTGCAATTTCACTTACTTGTTCATTTGATTCTGATAGCCTTCCTTCAATTGATTGTGTACAGAGATTAGTTAATTTGTTGGCCCAAGTTGATGGAAATTCATATCTCAGTAGCTGCAAAAATCAGGGAGATACTAAACAACTACACCAACTAGACAATGTAACACAACCAACTAGATAATGTAACACAACTACAATAAAGACCTGTGTATTATTAACTTCGTGTGTTTTATCACTTCTTCACCAAAGAAAAATAAAAAGATATTTATAATGCTATCCTATATTTGAAAAAAGAATTATGGCGTGCAAAATAAAGAAAATAATTTCATGATGAATGGAACTTACAGGCAGTTGGCTCATGTAACTTTTACTCTAAACTTGCTCATGCAACTTATACAGGTTTTAAAAATCATATGATCTTTTTGTTTTTTAATACTTTTCTTTTTCTAAGATGGAAAATAAAGAATATGTTATTCAAAATTAAAATAATATAATATCCACTTTATTATTATAACATAATTATTAGTATTATTATTCTTATTATTATTATTATTTTTTCTATAATTAATAATAATATTATAATATATTAATAATAAAATTAATAATAATATTAATAATATCAAAATTAATAATAATAATATTTACATTAATAATAATAATATAATAATAATATCAATAATAATAATAATAATGTTAATAATGATAAGATTGGTAATATTAATAATAATATTTGTAATACTAATATTAATACTAATAATATGATAATATTATTAATAATAATGTTAAATAATATTTATAATAGTATTAATAATATTAGTAATAACAATAATAATAATAACAATAATAATATTATTAATATTAATAGTAATATTAATAATAATAATAATAGTTAATAATAATGTAAATATGTATTTCATTTAAATAATAAAATATTATACTTGGTCCTTACAAAAGCTAAATATAAAACTAAGAATTATTAAAAGAAAAAAACCATAAATCCAAATAAATTCAACTAAAGATAATGCAGCCTAATGTAAAGTTGATTTAGAATTCAATTTAGATTTCATTATAATAATGATAAAAAGAAATAATTATAAATTTTGTTGAACTATAATATAATTTGATCCTTAACTAAAAGAAAGAAGAAAATAAAATAAAAAATCTATAATCAAATAACAAATCTAAATAATATTATTTTGTCATAAAGATAGAGAAGAAAAATGTATAACTTGTTCAAGTGTGAAGCTCCTGATAGAGAAAGTTTGTATGGGTGATTATGTGGAGAAGAAAAAAAATAGACGCCAGCATTTCAGACTTTATTAGTCTGACTTAGACACTTTATTAAAGTTATTTCAAAACTTACTGTAAGAACATACCACCTGTGTTAATACTTTTTATTCATATGTATGCATAGCTTTTGTAATTATAAGTTAATGAAACTATTTTTTTTTCAACAGAAATCATCGAAAATAGAATAATTAAGAAAAAGTAACTTATATATAACGATGATTATATGAATGCATTATTAAAAGTTATAATCAAAGACACAAATTTAGTCAAGGTTTTGTTGGTCACTATTAATTATATTTTTTTTATGAATATTGATGTTCTACTATATACACATGTCAAATTGTCAAATGTTTTAGAGGCTGCGATGGAAAACTAAGAACTAAACATATTAGTCATTTAGTTATGACATAATGAAACATTATTTAATTTTAGGTTTTTATAAATAATTCATTAGTTATGCTTTAAATAATTATACTTTGAGGTATATACTTGAATTATGTATAATTAGGAAATTATGTATAATTAGGAAAAACATCATCTGTATATATTCATGGATCCCAAACTCATTTATCTATTGAAAAACAAAAATGTTGAAACTCATACATGCATCATCAACTGCTTGGTTACAAGGGAAGCAGATAAGTTTTGCGATGTAAGTTGATCGAAGTTGTATCCGGTCAAATAAATGCAGTTAAATGCAGTATTAGGAAGTGACTCCTAGGTCGTCTTCCAGGGACCTAGTTTTTTGTCAAAAGATTAAACATACATAAGGGGGTTGTAAAATAATATAATTTAATAAAATAAAAACCATCAACTAAATTAGATTTCTTTAACCGAATTAGATTACCCTCTTGATTAGATTGCAGTATGCTTATCACAGGATACAGAAATTCATGCTTAACTTACTGAACTCAAATTCCAACTCAAATTAATTAACTAAGCGAGAATTAACACAAGTTTTCCTTATGCAAATTAAGCATTCACATATAAGCATGAACCAGTAAAAGCATTCCGCACAGAAATAAAAGGAAGAGTTAAGAGAAGAAGAGAGCAAAACAACACAACAGCAACCTCAAAACTTCATTGCAATCTGAATCAAAGGGATAACCTTATAAATTAACCTTCCATTAAATTCGAGTGAAGCAAACAGAGATTAAACGTAAAACTGGGAAACAGAATTGATTGAAACAAAAACATAAGGAAATTGCTTAGAAAATAAATATAAAACTAGTTTTTCCAGATAGAACGAACTGAATCCCAAAATCAGAAAATAAAGAATTGTCTCCTATATGTGTTGGCTTCACCTCCTTTAATATGCGGCTAGACCTAGGTCAGCCCTCAACACTAAACCTAATGTATCCAAATTTTTAAATTCTGGTCCAACGAATAAAAACTGAATAAAAATTGAAAAATAAAAACTAAAAATAAAATTTGATATGGATGCAGTGGTGATGTAGCAGCTCCTCTTCAATTCTAGAATTAATTTCCAAGCCCAATAAAATTCCAAAGTTGCCCTGAAAATAATAATAAAATTAGCACAGAAAATCTAAATTAATTAAAATTACGAATTTTCAGTAAATAAAGCCCAGACAGTGAAATCGATAAAATTATAGGTCGTTAAGCACAAATCACTATTCAACATAGGTAATAAAGACAAGTAAATAGGGAAAAATAATGACTTATCATAAGTACAATTTTTAAGTCATCAAATATTGTTGATCATTTATAGTTGTGGTAGTAGGTACTCTTAATCTAAATTTATAGTTGTGGTAATAGGTACTCTTAATCTAAGTGTTACTTGTAACTACTTGTGATATCTCTAACTAACCATACTTGTAATTAGGCATTGCTCAAGAAAGGAGTAGGCCACTCAAACAATCTCTCATTACTTAAGTAAGAAGAAGGTGAAGAACAACCTCTATTTTACTGAAAAATATAGTTCAAGAGAGGTAATCTAGCTTAATTAATAATCTAAAGTTCCTTTGTTATATAATATAAATTCAATTGCTTAAAAATATTTTCCTAAATGCTTTTAATATTGTGTAATTGTATTATACTTCTTGAAATTGACATAGTGGTTAATAATTGATGATACATTTATAAGAAATGATAATTATTCCTAAGGTAATACTAGATCATATGTTTTTGAGTGCGGGTATTGAATTATATAATATGAGTATAAGATATTTAGGTTTTACTCATATTAAATTACATAATATGCTTATGATATATTTAGACTTTATTCATAATATCATAATCACACATAAATTAAAATAAAGTAGTGAAAATTTGATGAAAGCTCAAGTTTGTTTTAGATTCATGTCACATATATAAATACATGAGTATTTATTCTAAGAATAGTGAGAATAATAGAACGAGGAAGTATATGAGGTCTTAGGACCATATATTTGAATTCAATATAAACTTTTGGAAGTTATTATGTGTTTTAAATCTATTAGATTGTTTTATACAATGTTAGGTAGGATGTGGGAATAGATAAGGCATGGAATAGAAAACTTAGAGAAAAGAAAGGTGTAGGATAAGGTGAGAGAGGAAAAAGAAAGAGAGAGAGAATGGTGGGGAGAGGTTAATAGATATGATAACCATTTTCATATATATATTATGAATTAGCAAACATTATACTTTCACGTTTAATCCATATAAATATTATACATATTTGATTATGAAAACAAATTGATCAATGAATTGTTATAAATTACTAGTGGTAAGAAAATAACCATTCACCATTAGTGACATCTTCCTGTTTCAACATAACTCGTTATCTGATTGTTAATATTTTATCTTGTCTGGACAGATAAGTTATTTTTAAAAGAATTGAAAAAGTGTATATTAAATTAATTTTAGAAAAATAAAAAAAAAGTTATTATTTTTTATTTAAAATAAAAAAAATAAGAAATGACTCTCTTATTAATAAAAGTTCAAAATGATTAGTTTAAGATTTTATTATCTTTTATTTTCAAAAGATGTCATATATATATATATATATATATATATATATATATAAAGTAAGAAAATTAAAAAAATGTGTGTTTAATTAAAAAAATTGTGGTTAGTTGTCTTATGTTTATCCTACAATAAAAGCACAAGAGGCTAAAATTCTCTCTTAAGGACTAGAACAAGCATGTTTTTGGGAATGTTCATGAAGTTGTGGTTAATAAACAAAAAATCCTTCTTTTTTTACAACATCAAATTCAAGTAGTTGACCCTGCTGAGAGAGATATGTTTGTTGTTCAACAACAAATTATGCAAAATCTTGTTATGGCTCTGGATTGTCAAGCCCATTTTTTGGAAAAAGAAAGCTAAGATACCCTGGTTTAAAGATGGATATCGTAATTCTTCTTTCTTTCATCCTATGGTTAAAGAGTGTGCCAATTCTAATGGGATACAAAGGCTGGTGGATGGGGATTTGGTTTTTGAAGATCCTAAAGATATTGAAGAACACATCCTTTCTTTTTATAAAAGTTTATATGATTTTTCTGATACTAATAATGTCTCTACAAATTTCAGGAAAGATATGATTGTTGCTCATATCCATAGAGTTGTTTCTGAGAACGAGAACTCTAGGTTGGTTAGGTGCCCTTCCAATGATGAAATTAAGGAGGTTGTCTTTGCTCTCAACTCTGATAGTGCTCCTGGTCCTGATGGCTTTGGAGGCTCTTTCTTCCATGGTTGTTAGGACATTGTGGGTTCTAATGTTTATAATATTGTAAAACAATTTTTCTCTCATAATTGGATCCTCCTAAGGATGAATGCTAACATGCTTTCTCTTATCCCTAAAATTCATGGGGCTACTTCTATAAAAGCCTTCAGGCCTATAGTTATGGCAAATTTTAGGTTTAAAATCATTTCAAAAATCTTAGCTGACAGGTTAGCTTCTATTGCTGCTAGGATTGTCTCTCCTAATCAAAATGATTTTATTAAAGGCCAACACATTAAAGATTGTATTGGTATCACTTCGGAAACCATTAACATGCTTTCTAAGAAAATGCATGGTGGTAATATGGCTTTCAAGATTTATATTTCCAAAGCTTTTGATACTCTCAGTTGGGATTTTCTCATTTAGGTGTTGAATCAGTTGGGTTTTCACCACACTTTCTTCCTTCAGTCTGTTAAACTTTCTATAAGGGTTAATGGTAGTTTGGTTTATTACTTTTCTTGTAGTAGGGGGGTCAGACAGGGTGGTCCTCTTTCTCCTTTACTTTTTTGTATTGCTAAAGAGGTCCTCAATAGAGGGGGTAACTAACCTTATTATGTTTCCCCTCACACGTTTTGTATGCTGATGACAATTTTGTATTTTGCAGGGCGCCAACAAACGCTCTCTTACTAGTCTTATGAAGTTTTTACATTCATACGATTTAGCTTCGGGTCAATGGATAAACACTTCAAAAAGTCATTGCTTCATTGTCAACGCTTCTTCTAGTTTTCTTTCTAAGATTAAAGATGTACTTGGTTGTAGTAAGGGTAATATTCCCTTTAATTATCTTGGAGTCCCTATTTTTGTAGGTTCTCCTAAGGCCAAGTTTCTTCAACCTCTTGCAGACAAAGTCAGATCTAAATTGGCCTATTGGAAAGGGAAATCTCTTAGCATTATGGGAAGAGTAGAGCTTGTTAACTCTGTGATTTATGATTCTTTATCTTACAACTTTTAGGTTTATAGGTGGCCCTCCAATCTTCTTAAGCTTATTGATAAATGGGTTAGAAACTTTATTTAGACAGGTGATATAAATAAACAGAGTTCTGTGACTCTTAATTGGGGTACAATTTGTAATCCTAAGTCTAAGGGTGGGCTTCAAGTTGTTAATTTTCAACTTGAAAATAAAGCTTATCTTCTAAGGCTTTCTTAGGACTTTGCTTACAATTATCGCCCTTGGATTTCTTTAAGGAAGGCTCGGTTTCTTAAATCTAAATATCAGAGAGTTGAGTCCTTATTTTCTTCCTCCACCTGGCCTGGTATTAATGATTGATATGATGTCATTTTAGAGCATACTTTTTGGACTATTGGGAGAGGTGATAATATTAATTTTGAAATGATCTCTGGTGCTTTGAGAAATGCATCTCTATGCTTGCAGGTGTTCCTTATGTCGAAAGGATTAAATTGAAAACTATTGTGGCTCAAGTATGGAAGGATAGTGGTTCTTGGGATCTTTCTCCTTCTTTTTTAAATATTCAAGGTCTACATAATTTACGTTATATTTCTCTGACCTCTTGGGAAGATACTCCTAATTGAATGCTAGAAGATTCTGGTTCTCTCACCCAGAAGGCAGCCAGAAAGTTTTTTAAGGATTCTAATCCTACTTGTCAATGGGGTAAATTGATTTGGACTAGTTCTATTCCTCCTACGAAGACTTTAGTGCTTTGAAAGGTTTTACATCAGAGGTTACCTATAGACAAAGATATTCAAATTAGAGGTCTTTCTTTTTGTTCCATGTGCTCTTTACGTAGGAAACAGGAAGAATCTCTTTTTCATCTTTTCTTTGATTGCTCTGTCACCTTCCAGATTTGGAATCATACCAACCAGGTTTTTCTTGAGTTCTCTCCTCTTTCTATTAATGATATTAATGATTTTTTAATACTTGCAGAGAGTCTCTTAGTTACTCTTTTTAGTTTGGCAACTATTACTTACTCTATTTTGATGATATGGAGGATGAGAAACCATGCTAGGTTTCAAGAAAATATTTCTATCTGCTCAGCTATCCAGACTGTTAAAGGTTTCGTCAGAGTGACGAGTAATTCTTCTAGGAAACACATGCACAATGACATTGTTGACTTCTATTATTTGAAGTTTTTTGATATCACCACGCGTCTTCGGAAAGAGATCTCTTCTATTCAGGTTATTTGGAAATTCCCTCATATCAATTGGGTGAAGGTCAACACCGATAGTATTGTTAGAGGGTGTCTGGGTTTTCCAGCATGTGCTGCTACTTTTCGTGGTAGCAGGGATGAATATATAGGCAGTTTCTCCTCTTTCCTTGGGGTACAAAAGTCTTATATGATGAGGTTATGGGAACCATTTTGACTATTGAGCTTGCTTGGAGCAAAGACTTCAGACGTATTTAGCTTGAGTGTGACTCTTCCCTGCTTTGTCAAACATTTAGTTCATTTAATCTCATTCCTTGGTCTTTGAGAGGGAGATGGAGAAAGTGTATAAAGATATGTAAATAAATTGAGTTCAAAGTTTCTCATATATTCTGTGAGGGAAACCATTGTGTTGACAAGTTGGCTTCACTGGATCTCGAAAATAAGTTAGATTTTAAATGGTATGATGATTTACCTGTTGTTATTAAATTAAGCTTTTTTCGCAATAGGTATCAACACCCTGAGCTTTGTTTGTTTAACTTGGTTGAGAAGTATTTGTCAATCTTTTTTTGGCATGGGTTTGGCATAGTCCCCTATGGTTTTGTATCTTTTTTTTCCTTTTAATAATATGTTTCATGTAATGGCATATGATTGTTGATCTTTAAGGTGTCGGCCTAGTTGAGATGTCAAAGTTTATAGTGATGCCTAATATAAATTTTATAAAAAAATAATAAAAAAGCTTTTTAAATAAATATTATAAAATTAAAAAATAATTTTCCTTTTTTAATAAAATTCAAAATATTTAGTTTAGACTTTTATTGTTTCCAAAATATAAAAAAGAAAAAAGAAGAGATGTTGGGCCTAATCCTCGAAAAGAAAATAGAGAAGAAAGAAAAAGGAAGTTGTTTCCTGCACCCCATCAAATGTTGCGTGCATCCCATCAAATTTTGAAAATCTCAATTGTGCCCTTGATAATTTATATGAAGAGTGAGGTCCATTATGATTCACAATACGACTTCAGTGGTGACAGTAGCAGTAGATGGTGACAATTTTATCCGAAAAGTTATTGTGAATGAGTTTGGATTGATATAAAGGTAAGGGAAGGCAGTGTGAGTGACTTTTGGGTTTTATTTTCACTTTCAGAATCATTATAGGCTTTCGAAAATTGAGTTCTAAAAAATAGTTTAGGAAAGAAGATTTTCGAATTCATTTGGGAGGTTGGGGATGTATTCCATAAAACACTTTCTAAAATACAAAAGAAACATTTTGGAAAGCTCTTTTCAGAAGTCAAAAAAAAAAAATGCTCCAGAAAATCTTTTCCAGGAACATGTTATGGAAAACTATTATGAAAATATATTCTGAAAAATCTTTTCCGAAAACGTATTCCAAAAAACCCTTTCCGAAACACAATTTTTGAAAACGAAAATTCATTTTTAGAAACCCAATTCTAAAAATCTTCCAGAATAGGCTTTTTGAAATGTTAAAAAAAATTGTGAACCTACAGATCGCAACCTTTGTCGCATTGCCGCAAATTGTCATTGTTCATCCAACAACCTTAACCCTAGCCGTCATCAACCATCGAATAACACCCAAGACAAACCCTAGCCAATGCAAACCTTCCTCATCAAAATGTAACAAAAGTCAATCCTAAATATAACCCAATTCAAACACAAAACATATCTCACAACTTCTAAACATAAAGACACAAAATGGGGTAGAAAACTCACCTACAAAGAAGACGACTCTGCTCCTCCACCTCCGACGACCGACCACCACTGCCAAAAATCAGAACCCCTTTATATACATCCAGAGGGGCACAAATGTTTTTTTTTTTTGTTAGTGATGGGGTGCAGGAAATAAATGATCGGGTACAGGAAGCAACTGTCAAAGAAAAAAAACAACAAAAAAAGTCAAAGATTAATAAAAAGTTGCAAGTTTACTTCATTCTCATTTTTTTTTGGCTTTTCACATCCCCTGTTTACTACACGCCAAAATAGGTTTTTGCATTCCTTTGTTTTCTACATGCACCCTTACTTTCATGTCTCACTTCACGCAAAAAAAAGAACGCTAGCATTATCTATTTCCATTCTTCACTTTACTCATACACAAAGCTCATTCTAATTTCTTCCCAAAGCTCATTCTAATTCTAATTTCTTCAGGTGAAAATAGGAGCAATCTACTACCCCTTTTTTATACTCATTCATAATTCAGAAAAACAGAAACCAGATATAATAGCCACAATCCAATCATAATTGCACAATAACATAAATAAGAATATACAAGTGTCATTCTTGAATTCAATTTGCATCATAAGCATATTATTGCATACCTTATGCCTTACATGAAAAAAAAAATCTCAATAGAGAATAAGCTTCTGAATTCTCTCTAGAAAGAACTCCAAATTGTAGCAACCATGCTACTAGTGAAACCCTCTCCATCTCTGACCACACCCTCACCTCCTCCACTTATGACCGCCACTGCCTCATCCAACAACCTTAACTATCAAAACCCTACCTTGTCATCCTCAATAGCATAAACGAGCAAAAAAAAATAGAGAAAGTCTATTGGCCCAAAATTGAACAAACAAAGGGTGAAAGAATACAAGCATAGGAAGAATAATCTAAAAAATAAAAGAGAATGATTCAAGAGAAAATTTATAGGAAAGGAAATTTTATTAGAGGATTTTTGCTTCTCCAATTGATTGTTAAAAATGACAAGAGACTAGCCCTATTTATACTTGTCCCCATTTGGGCCTGTAGGGGGTGCGAATTAGGCTTGGAGGTGGTGTGTATAGCAAAGCGAGGCTGTTCATATTTTTTGGGCCCCATAATCCACGCCAAATACTTCCATAAAATGGATAAAAATTAAATTACTAATTAATAACCCCTCTCTTCTCTTAAAGCGAGTGTAATTAATTCAATATCTCAATAGTAAATCCAAAATATTTAACCAAATCACGGAATCATGCATGTCACCTAATGTTCAGGGATTAGGTAAAATAATAATGTAGAATTCTAGCCTTGAATACGTTGGAAGGGAAGTTATAAAAACAAAATTGGTAAAGGGAAAAATAACTCAAATTTGAACTAGCCAAGGGTAATTCAAAACCTCAGTGGCTAGAACAAATTGACGTTCATCGTAGGGCTAGGTAAAACTTTCCTACCTCTACACCGAAAAGATCATACACTAAAAACCTTCTTGGAAACTTGATTCCCAGGAAGGATGAGAAACCAGAGACAGACAACATCTCGTGGAGGGAATGATGATGCACCTACTCTCCAATAGATAATGGAAACGATGAGAGAATTGAGAGCTGAGAGAGTAGAGGTTCATGTTGAATATGAACTTTGAGAGTGCATGAGGAACCGTAGAGGGCAAATGAAGAATTACAGTGCGCCTTACAAGAGAAAGAGTTAAATGCAATAGCTAATGTATTGCGAGTACCTAAAGTGTTAGCAGATCCACAACCTTTCACACAAGTGATCATGGAGGAGCAAGTACTCCCTCACTACATGGTGCCGAAAATGGCTCTTTAATCGGGAATGGGCGATCCGGAAGTCCATCTTAAAACTTTCGAGGCACAAATGCTCATATTGGGGGGGATTTGATGCAGTTCAATGTAAAATGTTTGTGGGTACCTTCACAGGAACAACACTTCAATGGTTTAGTAGAATCCCAGATGCCACTATCAAGTCGTTTGACACATTCTCGCAACTATTTCTTCAGCAATTTGCTACTTATGAAAACCGCCAAAACTGGCATATTTATTTGATTTACGGCAGTACGAAAGGGAGACACAAAGGACCTTGTTGAACATTAGACGGTCCAAAGTCCCTTTAGAGGATCAAATCATTTGATTAAGTTTTAATGATAACAAAACTCAAGTATACATTTATATTTGATGACTTATATACATTACGCAGTTAGTATTATTATTATTAAAGCAGCAGACACATGATCCATGAATAGATAAGTTTTTTATTATTTACTTTTATGTTATTGATTTGATTTAAATTGATTTTATAGCATGATGTACTTTAACGTTCAAATTTGTTCATAATGGAAATTATTCAAATTATTATGGAGTATTTAAATGTGATTAATTGATTTTATATCATATTGTGCTTTAATGTTCAGATTTGTTCATAATGAAAACTATTTAAATTATTATGAAATATTTAAATGTGATTGATTGATTTTATATCATATTGTGCTTTAATGTTCAGATTTGTTCATAATGAAAATTATTCAAATTATTGATGAGTATCTCAAATATAATTTCTCTATATTATTTTATTTTAAATTATTTTCGATACAGAACTAATCAAGTTTAATGCAGTATGAAAATTAGAGAAATATTTCCAATTTGAGCTCCACACATCAGAAAGTCTAGATTGCTTTGATCAAGCATCCTAACGGCTAGTTTCTAAAAAGCTCATATAGAGGAGCAAGTTCAAGTTGAAAAAAAAAACAAAAAGAGAAAAGAGAAAAACATCATACAATACATTGAAGAAAATATACTGAGTGTCTATTGTCAATCTGCTATAGAGAGCATCTAAAGTTTTGGTTTGTGTGAAACCATTGTGTAATTCTTCACCATTGTGAAGTAAACCCTTGTGAGCTTTCATTGTTCTCTCTTTTGATAGTGTTTCTTTAAATCTTGAGTGGTTTTGATCTCAGGGGGAGATTGGGACTAGTATAACCTAGAGAGGTTTGTGTACTCGTTATAACTTGGAGAGGTTTGTGTACTCGTTATAACCTATAGAGGTTTGTTTACTCATTGTAACCTCGAGAGGTGTGTGTACTCGTTGTAACTATTGACTGAATAGTGGAACCTCTTGAACGGTTTGTTCAAGGGAGAACTGAATATAGCCCAAGAGATTATGGTGAACCAGTATAAAACTGCTTTATCTGTGCTTATATATTTTTGCCTTGGTTGGTGGTTTCTATTTATAAAGAATTGATTTCAGGCTCCATTCAACCCCCCCCCCTTCTGGAGCTAGTTGTTTCTACAGACCTGCATTAGTTGTTTCTGGGACATCATATTAAAGATTAACTCGTAGAATGACGAGATGTTTGTGGAAACATTTGTGAAGGGATTGCATGTCAATCCTTTCAGCGAGTCCCTTTTACGGGATAAGGAAGAAACCATGGCAGAAGTACGAAGGAGAGCCATTACACATATTGAAGCAGAAGAAGTCATGAAGGAAAAATAGGTAGAGGATAGACGCCCTCTAATCAAATGTAGCCATCATCTTGGAGAAGGTAATCCGAGAAAAGACATAAGGCGAGTAGTGTTCAGAAGGTATGAATGACGATACATGCCTTACACCGCTAAAACACCGAATAAAGAAGGAGTGCGGATGGAGGGCAGAGAGAGGACTAACTACCTGAAGTTTATTGTATAAAAAAGGGCACTTTTGAAGGACCCGAAAGTGGATGACAAGTTAAGATTCTCTGAGATATACGATAGGTCACTTTACTTTAGGACGAGTGAATGGTGTGAATTCCATTAGACTATAGGGCATAGCACCGACAACTGTTGTACCCTGTCTAGGCAGATGGCAAAGATGGTCGAAAAAGGAGAATTATATGATTACCTAGAGCCGACCCAAAAATTCAGAGAAATAAGAACATGCCACAAGGCAGCAAGGAGAATGAGCAGGATGAGTGGTCGACTATAGGAGACCTCAATACCATTGTCGAAGGATAAGTTGGAGGAAGAGCATGTTAACCTGCTCATGATCCTAAGGAAGTTTAATGAGGTCACACTTATTCATTAATAATATATTTGTGCTTTTTAAGAAAAAGTTTTTTTATATTTATAAAGTTTGATATTTAAGTCTGATGAAATTACTATCATCGAAATGTGGTCGAGAGGTGTGTTACTAAAACGGGTCACCGAATGGTGCGTCCCTAAAGCGGCCTTCGAATGGTGCATCCCTAAAGTAAACGGGTCCCCGAATGGTGCGTCCCTAAAGCGTCTACCGAATAGTGTGTCCCTAAACTAAAAAGGCTACCAAAAGGTGAGTCTATAAATTCGGCCTCCGCAAGGTGAGTCTATAAATTCGACCTTCGCAAGGTGAGTCCATAAACTCAGCCTCCGAAAGGTGAGCCCACAAACTTGGCCTCTGAAAGGGTGTAACCCTTAACCGACTGCCAATAGGTAAGTCCATAAATCAACTTCTGAAAGGGTATAACCCTGAGTCGGCCTCCGAATGGTAGATCAATGAAACCGGCTTCTGAAAAGGTATAATCCTCACTCGATCTATGAATGGTAAATTAAGGAAACCGACTTTAGAATGGGTATAACCCTCAATCAGTCTCAAAATGGCAAATCAATGAAACCGACTTCAGAAAGGGTATAACCCTCAATCGGTCTCCTAATGGTAAATGGATAAACTAACTTTCGAAAGAGTATAACTCTCAATCAGCCTCCGAATGGCGAATCGATAAAATCAACTTTCGAAAGGGTGTGTAACCCTCAATCGGACGCTTAAAGAATCATCTGTCAAATGACATATCCAAAAAGCTTACAGAAAATCGCTAAGCGAAAACCACGTGTGACTTCAATAACCCTCACAATATGGGCCTAACAAGCCTTCACACTTATTCGACTTGAGGCCAAGGGGCTTATGTCCCCTCCTGGAGCTGGAGGAGGTGTGAATTGGGCTTGGAGGGGGTGTGTATAGCAAAGAGAGGTGGTTCGTATTTTTTGGGCCCTATAATCCATGTCAAAAACCTCCACAAAATGGATGAAAATTAAATTACTAATGAATAACCCCTCTCCTCTTTTAAAGCGGGTGTAATTAATTCAATATCTCAACAGTAAATCCAAAATATTTAAATCATACATGTCAGCTAATATTCAAGCATTGGGTAAAACAATAATTGGCTAGAATTATGACCTTGAATACGTTAGAAGGGAAGTTATAAATACAAGATTGGTAAAGGAGAAAAATAACTCAGATTTGGGCTAGCCAAGAGTAATCCAAAATCTTCAGCGGCTAGAACAATACTACTCAAAGGAACATTTTATATTCTTAATTAATTTGAAGATAATTCTAGATATAATTCTATACTCCTCCTACAAACCCTAATAATGTATAGAAATATATGTTATCAAACTCTCCCAAACTTAAAACCTTGCTTGTATTCAAGTAAATGTAACTTGGCATAGATCAAACTTGTTGGATTTAACACTTACCACTAGGGCAAAAGTTATAGTCATTGGTTAGAGTGCAACTCTTTCTACTTAAGAGTGTAGCAGCCCAAGCCCCACAATTCTATTGTGACTTGGCTCATCTGACTTCCATCATGAGACAATTAATATCATCCACAATAATCTCTCCCTCAATAATTATTCTACTAAAAATCGAACTCTTCGATTATGTCCACCCCTTTATTATTATTATTAATTACTATTATTTATATTAGTTAGATAAAAATATAATAAAAAGTACATTTCTTCGCAAATCTCTACTCTACGGCGAAGAAGTTTGTAACAAAATTTGTTTCTCGAAAACTGAATTTTATTAGTTTTTTATTCATTGAAAATCAACTTCAACCGCAAATCATATGCTCCCTGTCTCTCCCTCTATAGAACCAAACACACCATAAGTGATTAGTTAATCACATCATGATTTTCCTTAACCAAATTACACCTAGACAATTTAGATAATCACATCACAATTTTCCTTAACCAAATTACACCTAGACAATTGAAAATGAAATTTAAACAATTAAAAAAATCAAAAACAAAAAAAAAAATATTTCTCCAATAGTTACTATATGTATCTGAAAATCTCCTGCATCAACCTTTACAAATCAACCTTTCCGATAATCTTTGGTCATCGTAACCAGTCCCCAATTCCACGTAACAAAAACCCCTTTTTGCTAGGGTTATTAAACGTAACCGCGAAACCTAAACTTTCATTCGCGCGCTTCTGTGACTCTTCTCCGGCGTCACCGTCACTTGCACCGCCGCTCGCCTCGCCGCCGCTGTTCGCCTTGCCTCGCTGGTTGCTACAGCTCTTCGTTCGTAGTCGCTCGCCGTTCTCCGTCTCACGTAACTCGTCCCTTGTCGTCGGTCGTCACTCGTCGGCGGTCGCAGCTCATCGCCGGTCGCCGCGAACTCACCGCTCTGTTTAGTCGCTACTGCTCGTCGTCATCGGTGAGTTGTGAGTTTTTATTCCCTCCGATGTTCTTACGAGTTACGAGTTGCTCATCATTCTTTAGTTTCAATCTCTTTTATTGGTTGAATGTTTTTCGTAACTACAGCATGAGATAGGTGAACCTTTGCGTTGTTTACACTTCAAGCCCAAAGGGCTTTTGCATGAAGGGTCATGGTTGGAATATAACATAGCATTGTCATTCTAGAGTCTCCACTTAATAGACTAAGATTTTGGGATTGTTGTTCGTGACAGTAGGTACCAGTAAGGCTCTAAAACAAGTGATCTTTTGATTGATTGACCAAAGTAGGCAGTTTTAGAAACTATTTACCAAAAAGAACTGTTCACCAGATCAACTCGCTAGTTATGTCAGCGAGTTCAGTGCCACATTAGTGTTTATATATTTTTTTTGAATTGGACAGTCTGTGTGACGTGCCATGTCAGAGTTGCATGCCAAAGTGGCACTTTAAGAACATCTACTGACAAGTCCAACGAAGCATGTTACATGGATTACTAGTCCAATTATTTTTTTAAAGTATAAATGTTGGTGTGATTCTGAAGTAGCTACTTTGGCAGGAGAATTAACCTGGTCAATGGCCAAACTGTCCCAGTTTTGTAACGAATCAAAACAGCACCTTCTGATAAATAATTTCTGGAAGTACCCTACTCCGGCTAATCAGCCATTGATTGAATATTTCCATAATTACACCCTAATTTTTATGTTATGTTTCCCTTTTTTTAAGTACATCATGGTAGGGTATTTAATGTTTATATCTATAGCCTCTTTAATTTGTTATACAATTTATGGTTTTAATTCCTGGATACCATTGATGTTTGAAGAAATAGGTGTCAGTGAATGTGGTTTGATCAGTTACCTTTGCCAGTTTAATTACAAGCCAGAGTATTTATCGTAGAATTATTGTAGTTGGCCGGTGTTTAACAACCTTGTGTTAGCAGTCTAGCTTTATTTTTTAACACTTTGCCTTCTTCATCTAATTGTTCCTAAAGACCCATCTAGTACCAATCACACTCTGATTAGATGGAGAGGGCATTAACATCCAGAATTTGTTTCTGGTAAATTTTTTTGACTCTTTCACCATGGTTAGAATCTAGTCTTCGTATGACAATGTCTCTTCAATAATTTTGGGCACAATCTTAGATACCAGAGTCATTTCAACTTCATTTTGAAAGGAACATAAGCATGAACCTATGTGATATTTGTGTATGCATTTTACTAATATAGCTTATTCGTTGCTGGCCAATCCTTTACTAGGACTCTCATCAAATGGACAGCTCACGCCAGGAGAAAGTTAGAAAGTTTGAAGAATTTGTTGACAATCGCTTGAAACCTGATCTTATTCATGCTATTAGTCAACGGTATAACGTTCGCTCCAGTGCATTTTATTCATTGTATTGAAACAATGTGTATAATATGTTTGTATCATTAAATGTGTTTTTTTTACCAATAACCTAAATCCTTCTAATGAGAAATGCATTTATAAATATACACACACGCACACTTAGTTCAGTCTGTAGAATAAGAAGTAAATTATGTTTGTTTTTAGGTTTTCTGAGGTCTCAAATTTATGTGTTGGAAAATGGAGTTAAAGTAGTTTTGTATGTGCATGACTCTTACTGTTACTGCCATGTACTCATTTTCTCATCTCTTTACTGCAGGGACAAGGTTTTTGAACAACAGAAAATTTTGTATCCTTTTATGGTTCTCTGTGTATAGCTAGGATCAGTTAGTACCAGTGCTAGACCGAAATATCAACACAACAACTTTATTTTATGTATCATTCATTTCTCATAAAGTCTGCAGTAGCATGAAAGTTCAAATCATGTAAATCTTAGTAGTAGGCTGAACTGAACTGAAGATTAGTCTGTATCTAACTACTAATGACCTAGAGGCTAAAACTAATTTTTACGTTGTTATATCACTTGGCATATTTACTAGTGCTGATCTTTTCTACGTTGTTATATCACTTGACATGTTCACTAGTGCTGATCTTCGAAGAAACATCGAAAACCTAGAGAAGAATAGTGTAACCAGTCTAAGAACTTTGGTCAATCTTGGGTCTGAAGTATACCTTCAGGCAGAAGTGTAAGCCATCGGTATTTTAGTTTTAGCATTGGTGACTAATAATATTATTTTTTTCATAAATGTCGTGTTTTTTTGCTAAGGCGCATTCATATTTTATCACCAGTCCATATAAATCATGATCAAACATGTTTTTCTATTGCATATCTTATCTTTGTAGTCACCGGTCATCAACATTTTTGATATAGCATCATTATCAACATCAATCATCATTATCTTATCAATCATTTAAGATGTGTGTTATATGGGTCAACGTTTAACATCAATCATCATTATCTTATCAATCATTTCCCTGCTGCCTCTCCTCTCCTTCTCTAGGATACAATCAATGCACGGAGATTTTAACACAGAGAAACCCCTCCCCACTAGTACAGCTATTTCATTTCATCAGTGCATTATAATTTGTGCATCTTTGTTTTAAGTCTAGTGAAAGGTACATCTCTTTTATATTTGATGTATTTTATTTAAACTTTACAGGCCAGATACACAACGCATATTTGTGGATGTAGGATTTGGATTTCACGTGGAGTTTACTTGGTCTGAAGCTTTGAAATACATAGAAAAAAGGGAAGAAAAGATAGCCAGGTACAAGTTTTGATTCAACATAATTTACTCTGTTGAAACTTGAAAACCATTCTTTTCTTCTTTGTCTATCTGTCTACACATGATCGGGTAATTTTCTTTTTGTCTATTTCGTTTTCATTTTAAGGTTAAATGTTGCATCTTCAAACTTAAGGCATGCTTATGTTGCAGGCAGATACAGGAGTACACCCAGTTGATTGCATCAATTAAAGCCCAAATTAAGCTTGTATGTCCTTAATTCCTTTGCTTCTTATAATTATTCTTGTGTAAGTGGTGGTAATTGGTTAATTAGATACTACTTGTCAGAGCTGTCAATATTAACATTTGTGTAGTGTTAAGATTATTCTAGTACTGACCAAGGATTGAATTTTCCATCAAGATATTTTTGAAAAGTTGTTATCTATTTCTATCCGAAGAAGAATTATTTTATTCTTGAGTTCCATGAACTTTAAACTGTTACAATGCAGGTTTGTGAAGGGATTCGAGAATTACTTCAACTTCCAGCGGAGAAATCCTTACCAGAGCGGATATTTTGATATTTACTAAATATATACCAAGTTGGTCATATCTTTCGCTATCATTGCAGTGATGTAAAGAAGAAATGCAAATGAACATAGCAGAGATTGATATTTATCCAACCCAAAATGTTGTATCTCTTTCCTTGTACCCAAGTACATGAAGATACACCAAATGCTTTTAGGTTTTCTATTTACCCTTTTAGTTATGGTGTCCAGTGTGAATATTGTACCATTGTGATGCCTCAACCTTCTTGTAATAAGCGTTCTACTGTTATTATAATAACGACCCCTCTTTCAATTACATTTCCCAAAATAAAATATGAATTCTTAAATGTAAAATCAATTAATCATATAAAATTTTCAACCTGAAATTAAAAACCTTACCATCATTCTCATACATGATTAGTTTATCTAGAACAAAATTTGTAACTTTAATTATTTCTTTTAATTATTTTTTTAAAAAGTGTACTATCATTTTATTTAATTTTCATGTATTTATGATCCATTAAATTTCAATTGAGTTAAAAAATTTAAAAAAAAGGGATATTTAATGTAAAATGCATGAAAAAAATTAAATGGTAAAAATTCAAGAAACGATAACCATTGTTTGGTAAAATGTATTATTAACTTAATTTTTCATAAACTTGGGCAGTCTTTTAATATTATTAATTAATTATAACATATTACTTTTAATTTAAATTTTTATATAATTTCTTTTTCACAATAAAATATTGAAATTTATATTTGAAATATGTTTAATTAGTTGATAATAATTGAGTGTTGGCTTCAATTTTTTTTTCTAAAAATTATTTCTAAATAAATAATTTTTTGTGTATTCTTTTTCCCGAATGTACTTTTATTTTGGTTTTAAATAATATTTATATCTTTTCTCATAAGTATATCACAATCTATTTTTGGAGTTTGAAGGTTGGAAAATTGAGGAAAAAATGTGTTAGGTGCCTATCACGAATTGCAAGAATCTAACACAAGACTGTTTCTTCTTACATCTCCATATTGTCTTCCTCCACCTCCATAATTTTAAAAATTCTAACAATAGACATCAATAAATTAAAAAATTATCCATGTTGCTATAAAAGAAAGTTTTTAAGAGAGGAGGTTAGAAAGTGTCGCAGTGGTGGGAGATTTCGACGGTGTTAGAGTGGCGGGTTGAAGGCGCTTTGGACGGCTGTCAGTCGAAGTGAGTGGCTGAAAAACAAGCAGCGTCGTCGTCGAGGTATCTGTTATTTATTTTTCTATTTTTCACGGATTGTAGAAATCGTAAGAGTTATATATTTACGATTTTTGTAAGGTGTAAGTTTAAATTCAAGATATATGACTCTTACGGATTATATAAACCGTAGGTAATTTAACATTCGTAAGAGCTTACGGTTTGTACAACCCGTAAGTGCATAGGTGTATAAAAGAACTCTACGGATTGTACAAACCGTAAGTTATGATGCTTTATGGTCCGTAGAAACCGTAGAAGAAATAAACAATACGGTTTCTAGAAACCGTAAGCATTAGAATTTTTTTAATTGCTTACGGCTTGTACAAACTGCAGATCATTTTTTTGTTTACAATTTGGATAAGCTGTAAGCAGTTAAAAAAAAATCAAATGCTTACGGTTTTGTAGAAAATGTAATGTTTATTTTGTTCTATAGTTTCTATGGACCATAATGTGGAAGTGACTTCAAATGAATTTTTATGTTTGTTTTGATTTCTTATGTGATTATTTTAAATGACTTCTTCAGTCTACCATGGAAGGAGAATATTTGAGTAAAGTTTCAGAAGAAGTAGATAAGATATCAGATATGGAAGAAACACATCAAAGTATTGTTATGGTTAAGGAACATGAATGTGGTTTACATTTTTCAACGAATGAGGTAAATGAATTTACTTATATTGAATGTTTTTATTGGATAAATTGGGATAGTGACTTTGAAATTTATTAAATTTAGGTATTTCCTACTAGAGATAATTTACTTGAATGGGTGCGAAAGGTTGCTTTTCGTCTTGGATTTGTGGTTGTCATATTGAGATCTATAAGGCAACTAGTCAACAAGGAAGGAAGACATTTGTATTGTTAGGGTGTGAAAGGAGTGGCAAATATAGAAAATACAGGAATGATTTGGAGGTTAGCATAACAAGGACAAAAAAGTGTGATTGTCCATTTAGATTGCGGGGTAAACCCATTTCAAATGGAGAAGGTTAGGTGTTGAAGGTGATATGTGGATTACATAATCATGATTTTGCTGAGACATTAGTTGGACACCCTTATGCTGGTAGATTAAAACTTGTTGAACGTGCTTTGGTTGTTGACATGACAAAGAGTCTTGTGAAGCCGTCAAATATATTGTTGACTTTGAAACAGAACAATGAAGACAATGTGACAACAATCAAGCAATTGTATAATGTTAGATATACCTACAAGAGGTTCCTAAGAGGATTAAGAACTGTTTTGTATTACCAAGACATGCATCCTCTAACTGTTCATACGTGTATGCTAGAGCAGCTGATCACCAAACTCATTGTCCACACATGTCAAGGTCTCTAAATAGTGAAAGGTAACACACAAAAATCCAAGTCACACTCTTATTTGCAAATATAGTGCACCCCAGAACATGCAATAAGAATGCTCTAGCAGCATACTCCTATGACTCATCAATGCAACACTGCTCGTATACCTCCCTCAACCAACTCATTCTCACCTGGGGACCCTGACTCTCTTTCAACTCTTCATTTGCTTTAGTTTCTGAAACCCCTAATAACTCTATTAGCAAGTCTTTCGCTTCATCATATGATAAAGCTTCATATGTCGGGAATTGTCCCACAATAGAAATATGAAGAATAGACGACACATCATCTAATGTGATCGTCATCTCTCCTAGCGACAGATGGAACGAGTTTGTATCTTTATGCCATCTCTCAACAAAGGCTGTAATTAAGCCTTTGTCAGCAACTTCATACCCAATACTGCATAGAGGGAGCAATCCATAATTTTCTACAAAACCATACACTTGTGGATGAGGAATGCCAAATTTATTTAATTTTCTACCGTGGGAGATCAACTTCAGTTCTCCCCGTTCCTATATAAAACCATAAAACAATACAATTCATATTCATAATTGCTATGTACCAAATTAAATTTAAACCTACAAAACAATACAAAAAATTTACAATATTTTACCTCACCAGCCCATAGCCTATATGCAACATGATCAGCATAACTAACCAAAACAGAAGGATCAGAAGGACTTCCTGGGAACCCTACTGCATCATCATGAGGAGGAACATTCTGAACAACAGCAGGTCCAGCTCCATCACGCCTATCCCCTCGCCTCACAGAGCCTGTCGGTCTCTCTCGACCTTCAGGCTGAGATGAATCTCCTCTAGTTCTCGCCATAATCCTGAAATGAAGCATACATATAAACTTACAATTCTCACAATTGCCGATTACACAAACCGAAAGAAATTCGAAATTTTGAGTCTTCTACGATTTGTACAAACCGTAAGTCACTCGTAATTTCGAATGACTTATGGTTTGTACAAACCGCAAGAGACTCAAAATTTCGAATGACTTACAATTTGTACAAACCGCAAAATAGTTAAATAGTAAAAAAAACGCCACCACTGCCGTTCTCCGCCACCAATCCACCACAACTACCTCTATAATGCAAAATTAAACTTACAATGATGCTTACCTTCCTTTCAATTGCTTGAATGGGTGCCAAGTCGTGTAAGTGGAGTTTAGGAGCTTTGCGGAACGTGTGTTCCGTTAATGACTTTCACCACGGTGAAACAACGCCAGCAACCAAGTGCAGGTGCAGTGAAGGTGAAACACGAGTATATCTACAGTGTAGGAGGCATATGAGAGCTCTGGCAGTGGAGGTGCTGCCGTCGTCGGAGCTGTGGGGTTCGAATGGGGTGCAGAGGCAAAGTGAAGGAAGAAAGGGCGTGAAGGGTGTAAATAGAGGTGAAGGGTATTATGGGGTATCAAATATTTTAAAAAGGGTTAAATGATAATTTTGCGTGGACTATGGAGGTGCAGGAAGACGATATGGAGGTGCAGGAAGAAGCAGTCCTAACACAATGAATACACTAAATTGGATTGACTGAGATAGATCTATTCTATTATTAGATTAGAATTTTATCCAAACTTTCATATAGAAAATGCTTCAGTCTACAATGTATAATCCAAAAACTAACTCCCCCACCCTCTTACATATTGGTTTATATATAGACCAACAGTTCACAGTGTTAACTATCTTAAATGCCTCATTGTCCTCTCTTCAACTACGTTAACAACTCTGTCCCTGTTTTAACTTCTAAACTTCCTTCTTGAATACACATTCCAGACTTTCTCCTATTTCTTATCATGAGCCTTAATAATACTCTCCTGTTGGAAACAACTTTGTTTCCAAAGTTGAAATAGGGAAATTAGTCTTTCATATTATACCCAAGTCAAGGCTTCTCTTTCTCTTGACTGCCATAGTAGCAAAATTTGTTGTGGTAAACTACTCTGCCGTACACTTGCAGCTCGGACAATAGTTCCAAATCAGTCAGGTGTGTTTCCATTGCTAACTTCAATTGATGGACAAATTTTGAGAGGTGAAAGTGGATTTGAAGCTCTTCTAGGTAGTGATTAGAGTCTAAGATAGATACTAACGACTAATGATAATTGTAGGTTAGCTTCTTCTTTTGCTCAAAGGATTGCAACCTTGATTTTCTTGGCAAGAGAATGTCACCAATGACAGAGGCTTGAAGTGCATGAGGTGGTCTCCATGTTATGTGACATAAGGTGCTCCACGATTTCCTTGGGGATATTAAGGAGTCATCCCTTCGGAAAATGACTCTCATGACACTTAAACGAGGACAAAAACGTTTGACTAGTCATTACAGGTCAATATATATGTGTCACATCCATATAGGGCGACCATGATACCATGGGATGATTTTAAGTACAAATTAAAGTAAGCTAAGGATGGAGTGTGACACCCTTGTAAGCTAAGGATGGAGTGTGGAACCCTTCTCCAAGGTTTAAGCTTTTAAATAAGTTTGCATACCTAAGGTAGGAGAAAGATTAATAGGTTCTCATGGCACATGTAGGATTCCACTTTATGTGATTATGGATAAAGAAGAATTAACTCAATGGAAAAAAGAATTTACATGAAAATTAAGAGTCCTAACAAAGAATATGATGAGAAGGGAGTAAGAAAAAGAAATAAAAAGTAAATTCAAAAGAATATTTAGAAGAAAGCTTAATAAAATTGAAGAATAAATAAAAAAACAAAATAAATTATAATTTTTTAAGAGATTATAAAATATTATAAAGAAATAAATATTCTATAAATCTTAGAAATATAAGTTAGAGGACCAATTAAAACTAGATACACATACACAAATATATCACCCTCAACATATCACTTAATCACTTAATGTCATGAATTTCTTATAACTACTTCTTATATCTTTCTATGTACTAGAGAAAATCCTATATAATCAATTAAAATTAAGAAAATTAACTTTATTTAATCATAAATTAATATTTATATAAATAAATTGTTAATTTATTCAAATTTTTCTATTATAGAACACCTAACATGATTTGTGAAATAAAATTATATTTATTAGATTTATGAATGGTCTAAAATTTTCTCATGTACTTGCAACTAAAAAGATTAAGATATATAAATAACCCTTTTGGATCTATAGATATAATTCATGTGATAATAAAAATAAAATTTAATGTAAGATAATACACATAATATTTATTATAAAAAAATAGTTTAATATATTTTAAATATAAAGAAATATAATCTATAAAAGCGATCTCATGTTAGTCAAAATTTATTATAATAAAATGTGAGACCGAGAAGGATATTTCTTAAATAAAAAACAAAGTTCATTAAAATTATATTCTTAAATAAATTTTAATGAAATTATTTAATATATAAAAATGCGTTTAAGATTATTTTTATTAGCATTTTTTTCTACAAATAATATTTTGACTTTTTGTCTTTTTGAGTTTCCAGTTCCTTCTCTGCAGAGTGATTACAATTTACAACACCCAGCGTTTGTTGACGTGTATCTCTTCTCTGATGCATGCTTCTTGAATGGTACTAATTTCTTGCTGCTTTCTTAGTTCATAATTCGATGGTGCAATCTTAAGTTGTTGTCTTTGAAATTTAAAATCTTACAATCTGTTGGGAGAAGCAGTAAAATGGAGTCTCGAACCCTAGTATCGTCAGAGAAAGAAGGGAAGCTTGGTTCAGCTTGGAATCGAGTATCTACGACCTTCATTTTTGTTCTCTCTCTTTTTATGCTTATATTTCGACCGTGTGTTTTTCTTGTATCCATGAATCTGAATGCTGCAAAATTAATTCAGGCTGGGACATCGGATTTTCTCCAATTCCGTGTCAAACGTCAGTGTTTACCATGGCAGTTCCAACTTATCGTTTCTACTTTTCTGGTAATGCACTTGTTTGTTTATCAGTAATGAAGACTTTTCAGTATAATCTTTCTTTGAACTGTTTCCATCAATTCTATGTTGTAAATTTTTGCGATCTTATTGTTATTCTGATTTTTTGATTCCTGTAGTTTACATCGAAAGTGATTTAATAGGCTGAGAGATTGGTGAGATAGAGTGCTGCTCACTAGGGTTTCCTGTAATGCATTTAAGAATGAAATGTCTTAACTTTTATCTTAAGGTTTAGGGCTTCTGAGTAACGTGCAAGGAGGTAGATTCCCAGGGCTTTTTATAAGGTCTAGAAACATGTGGTTAGACATAATAAACTCGGCTTTTGTTTATTCTCTTACTGTATACAAAAATGAAAGAATATATTACTCTAAGGTTCCAAAATTCAGTGCGGTATCTGGACAAACATAATCTTATTCTTTCACTGTTCGCAAACTTAAACACCAACAAGTCAGATAATACTCTCCCATAGTGCCTCCATCTATTGCAACGGGAATGCTCCTTCTAATACTAAAATATTATGATGCCAAAATTTTTTGATATCAACGCATGACTTCCCATTTTATTCCTCTCTATGTTTGGTTGGAGTGAGAGGAAAGGACATTGTGAGGACGGATTTGAGTTTGTATGTTTGGTGAGAAGAGTTAAAAAGTGGTTGAATCTCAACAATTTTTTGTTTTATTTCTTACCTATTTTCACTTTTCTCTTTGTCTCTCTCGTTATTTCTCTATTAATCTTGTACCAAATACTTTATTTCTCTCCTCTCAAGCAATCAAGCCATAAGTAATCAATGTCTGCTATTGTAGATATGGGTGGAAATAATTTGTCCTACTTGTAATCTATTAGATCAAGTTTGTTAAATTAAATAAACAATGTGGACTACTAGATGAAAGTAGCCCAGACTTTTACTAATGTTTGTGCTACAATAAACAGTGTGTTAAAATATCACTACCACATGTTTAGCCCATATTTCTATTTGTAGATTATTATCTAGTATTAGAATGTTTGGTTAGATATTAAATTGATAAAGAACTCAAAATCCTTTTGTTCCCTTCTGTTTTTGGGAACCAAAATCACCACTTTGCCTTCCCTTTCCTTGAACAAAAAGGGTTCAACATAGAACCATGTTTTCATAGTCTGTTTGCACTTCAAATTTTTCGTTGAAGCATTTCTCCGGTCTCTTCTATTGACCCTGTGGTTTCCTGGAAACCCATAATTTTTGTGGCTTTGCTTTGTTCTGTATTCTCTCCTTCTGAAAGTTCTTTGTTCTGATCTCTATACTCATCTTTTTCGTATTCTAGTCAAATGACATTTCCAGTGTGGCACATATTTCTAGCAAACCTTATTACAGTTCTTTGTTCTGTTTCAGACATTCCTGGACTTTTTTATTTCTCTGGTTTGGTTTACATTTTGATCACTTATTATCAAGAACTATTCGATTTTGGATATTATTTTTTTGCTACATCCTACTTTCTTTTAGCCCACCATAGTTATTTTGAGGTTAGTTGATAGTATGCACCACTATCCAGGATTGATAACCATGATGTCTGATGCATTGCATGGAAAAGTTTACCTTGCTCTTCAGAATACCTCATGAAAGTTGTAGATTAATAATCCAGGATTGATAACAATGATGCTTGATTTTTGTTGTGCAAAGAAGTTTACCTTCTCCTTCAGGACACCTCATGAAAGGTGTATATTAATAATCCGTACGAATGATTTCTGCGTGCTTGCTTTATACTGCTTATCCCTTTTGTTCTCTATTCCAATGACATTTCCGGTGTGGCACATGTTTCTGGCCAACCCTGTGACAGTGCTCTGTTTCTGAGGCTCTTACCCTTTTTCGTTCTGTGGCCTTGGTATACATTTTGATTATATATTATATATTATGAACAAGTCATCAATTTTGGTTGTTAGAGTAAATGGTCTTAAATAGAATTTATTGTAAAGCTGCTATATGCTTTGTGGTGTACCTAGTGCCTAAATACATGTTTTCATATTCTCTACTCTTCCCTCCTGTACATTGTATTTGATGTATCCAAAGTTATTATAAATATGAGATCCTAAGTGAGGGAAATTCACTCTCTCGAATTCATTCTCTTCTCTTTTGTATTTCTCTCAAGTGGTTATATTTTTTAACTTGAGCAATTATATGCCTTGTAATATATTAATTCAATCTCTCTACGAGTCCCTTCTTTTATCTATTTCAAGCAGTGTGGCATAGGATTTCTGACCAACCCTGGGAATGCCCTCTGTTCTCTATTGCAGAAACTCCTTCATTTTTTCTTTCTTTGCTGAGTTGTTATTCTCTTGTCCATTATCCTAGGGACAAATCGCAACAGTATAGCACAAATCAGGGTTAGAGATGAATCCGTGATTCATCTTAGGTTCAACCTAGCTCTTGATCCATGATAGAATTAATCTAGAGATGTGATAGAAAGCATAGCTGTTCTGTCTGCTATATTGAGATGGATATATTTTGATTTGTTAGGTTAGGCCCTTCTGGTTATTTCATATTATTTTCTTTTTAAGAGCTAGTGCTTGTTGCCTCTTCACATCCCTGTGATAAGTTTGTTATTTCTGCAAATAAAGACATTTATAACTTATACGCTTATTGTGATTTTTATCAGTTCCTAGTAGTTAGTTCACTTGGATCTCCTATTGAAACTCGCAAAAGTGGCATATCATCCGTATTCTCACTGTTTAACCTCAAAGAAAAGAGTCGCTTTTGGAGTGAGGATGTTATACACAATGGTAAGTTGACACCTTGTTCATTGAGCCAAAACATCTTTTTTCATTGCCCAGTAAGAGTGTTTTTTTTTTTTTTTTTAATTTCATTTGTTAATTTGTTGGCTTCTCAGATTTTGATGATTTGAAGTTTTCAAGCCATGGAAAATTAAGCTCATTTAATTATACCAATGCAGGTATGCTTGCATTCTTCGAAATTCTTGGCAAATTAACTTTTATTTCTTTGAACTACAATTGTTTGATAATGTACCATCCTATATTGTTCTATTTAATGAATATTTATCCAAGATGAGTTTATGCCATTTTTATGGCTGTAAAAGTTAACTTAGATTGTCAAATTATTAGCCTCCAGGCTGCTAGTTGTTTATTTGCCTTTTGTGTAGAAACTCATACCAAAGATTAAATCGGTGGAGTTTTCCTTCTGGTCCATTGGAGGCTATATTATACTTGTGCGAAAATGTTTGCGGTATACTTTTTTATTCTTCTGTATGGAATTCAAAATGTCTGATAGAACAATAGATCATGATCAGGATTAATTAGTTCATAAACACAAGCTTTTGTAGTTTATAACCCATGACTCATTTTGTGACCCTGAAATATCCAGTTTTTTTTTATTCTAAACCTTTGGCCAGTCTCAAACCTATTCTTGGTTGGTCTAAAGCTGAAAAAACCGTCATTGCTGCTCAAGTATTCCTTACATCTCTTCTTTGCCTTTTTGGTTTGCTTGGTTCATGAGGTGGTTCTCCTGTCATCTTTGCCAGTCTTTTGGTGGGTTCTCGGTTCTCTGTTCTTCCTTTTTCTTGTGTCTGACAGACTGAATCCTATCATATTATTATTTGGTTCCGTGTCCAATATAGGACTATTGTTATCTCGTTATTAACACCAAGCTTTTTATGTGGTTCTAGCTTATTTTGTTCTCATTAGATTTTTATCTTGTTTTCATATATTATTATAGTTTGATCACCAGTGGTCGTGGCTGTACTTTAAGCATGGATTGGTTAAAGCTTCTGCAATTTACTTTGAAAGATGAGTGCCTAGTCTTAGAATAATTTTATTGTATTTCAGGTAGCATTGCTAACTATCTAAAGCTTCAGGAAGTTGATTCCATCCACCTCCCAGTTCCTATAAATTTTATATTTATAGGATTCGAAGGGAAGGGAAGCCATGGTACGTAGTTGAAAACTAACTATTTTGGTTATTGCATGTTATTGGATTGTGGATTCTATAGCTCTCTTTTGTGTCTTTCAGAATTCAAGCTTCTCCCAGAAGAAATTGAGCGTTGGTTTACCAAAATTGATCATATCTTTGAACACACTCGGATTCGAAATGAAGAAGTTCTTACTCCAGTTTTCAAAACCAGTAGTGATAAAATGCGATGGCATCAACTTCCTGTTGTCAGTCACATAAATTACAAGTAACTTGTTTTTGGTTTCTTTTGCATCTGGCCTTGAATTTACTGACTAGTGCTTGACATCATCTTGCTTTTATGATAAATTATATGCTTTACATTTCTGAAATGGATATAGGTTTTAAGTTTCAAAGTAGGGATTTTGACTTGTAATTCTAATATATTTTTTTTTTTTTTCATATAATGATTGCTTCCTCTGATGTTTCAAAAAATCCATTTCACGTTGGAAAAAATCAAGGATTATCTGGCAGAAAGATTCTGAGTTGGAAAAAATAGAAAC
>Ga0209700_102461_pt1 | contig 37332 bp, 16 predicted proteins | sample SiratroredBW_FD_187528 | JGI IMG/M metagenome (GOLD analysis project Ga0209700, IMG submission 187528) | Root nodule microbial communities of legume samples collected from California, USA - Siratro red BW (SPAdes) (version 2) | ecosystem: Host-associated > Plants > Roots > Nodule | place: USA...
CAATAATATTAATAATATTAATAATATTATTAATATTAATATTAATAATAATAATAATGATAAATATAATATTAATGATAATATTATTAATAATACCAATGGTAATAATAATATTAATAAAATTAATAATAATATTAATAATAGTATTACAAATTTAATAATAATAATAATAGTAATAAAAGTTTTAAAAATACCAATAATAGTTATAATATTAATAATATCAATAAAAATATTAATATTATTAATAATATTCACCTTTATTAATGTTATTATTAATAATCAATATGAAACTCATTAATAAGAAATAATAGTAGTTTTATCCATAAATATAAGTTCCTTACCCACGAACTATTAATACCTACAAACCTATATCCGTGGATAATACCTACGGACCTATGTCCGTGGGTAATATCTACGAACCTATGTCCGTGGGTAATACCTATGGACTTAAATCCATGGATAATACCCACATATACAGATCCGTAGGTAATACTGAATTTACCTACGGATATACATCTGTGGGTAATAATCTGTGGGTAAATTGAGTTTTTCTAGTAGTGGATTGGAACATTGAGGCGTATTGTTTTGTCATATCTTCTTTATCATAGTTCAACTCATCAATAATAAAATTATTTTAAAAATGTGGTGAATCTGAAAGATGAGGTAGTGAAAGAGAAACAAAATCTTAAAAAGACCTACCATTTGACACCAATAATTGTTCAATTTGTATAAGACAAAGATCATGTAGTTCAACATCCGTAATTTGAATACTATATTTAAATTTTTAAAATTAATAAATATAATACCTGAAAAAATATTTTGTTTCCTTCTTTGGTATAAGATTCGATCTATAAGTAATTTTCACGTAGCATTCCAAACTACATCAGGTTTGGACACTGTATTCATGACCAATTATGTAACAAATAACCTTCTAAGTTGAGTTCCATAAGCTAGTTCACTATCTTATTTGATTGCATCAATGAACTCTTTATCATCTGCCAATAGCCTCAAAACATAGCAAGTTTGTTCATATGTTTCAAAAGTTTGTCCATTGACTATTTTTATGCTATCATAATTAATACAAACCTATTTGAATTGTCAATAATATCCTCATGTAATACAATTCATCAGATTCAAGAAGAACATATATAACTCTACCAATCATATAACCTTGTTTCCTTGGTTTTCATTGTATATTGTTGAGGCATCCAAACAAACTTGCTTGAAAATTTTGATATGTCAAATTCTTTCCTCATATATTTTATTAGCCTCAAACCAAGCTAAAAATATTATGTTAACACTTTGACTATTTTTTAAGATTAAATCAATTTAATCATTGTCTTAAAATAAAATTGATTGTTGACATGCAGATAGAATGTCAATCTTTGGATAAGAGGTCATCTATGATGGATGTCAAAAGCAAATATTCTTTAAACTACTTCACATGGAGATAGGTATCTACAGTTATAGTAATTCTTTATTTCAACAACAATAGGTGTGTCTGCGCGTTATGAAGAACTACTACTAATTTGAATTGTAGTTTTATCTGGACCATTGTTGACATATTTAAAAAGTATTTGATTGAATTTGACTTGTTACAATATTTTGTATTAACATCAGCTTGATATCTCATTAAAAAAAAGTGGACTATAAGAAACAATAATTCTAACATATAGTTTAATTTCATTTTTCTTCCCAAATATATCATTATCACAATGTCTATAAGATGGATATCCATCTTCATTAATGGTAGTCGAACATATCAATTTTTTAAAATAATATTTAGAATATCTACCTCCTTTCATTCAAGGTGAGTTGAATTTAGTTACTTAACACTTAACCAAAGACAAATTGTTCCGCCTCCTCAAGATAATCCAATTTCAAACGCCTTTTCTTTCTATTAGGTTTTGTTAATAAAATAAGCACCACAAATAGCAAGTGAAGATTCGAAACATTACTTACCACTAAAGACCCAACCTTAAAGCTAAAATGACAACAAAAAGGTGCTTGATTTAGGGTTTAATTATTTTGGTGAAGTTTTTTAAAAATGAGAGAAAGCAGATAAAAGAAAGTGATTAAGAAAGGGGAAAGCAAAGACAAAGTGAGAACTAGAGAGAAACCGAAAAAGTGATTTTGGGTTCATTGTTTTTTGTGAAGTGATTTAGAAATGCGAGAAAACAGAAAAACATAGAGAAAGGGAGAAAGTCATATTAAAACTCTAAACTCATTAAACAAGTTATTCTTCACCAACGCTAACGTAATAAGAAATTAATTATTTTTCTTCACTTAACCTCACTCACCACTTTTTCTAATTTTATTTAAATTATTATTTATAAATAATTGTCTGTCTAGTCAATGCTAACATCTCACTAATCAAAGCATCGGTGTAATCGACACTAACTTAATAAAAAAAATTATTTCTTTCACTTAGACGAACTCACCACATTTTCTAATTTTATTTAAATTATTATTTATAAATAAGCGACATTAGTGTCAGCTTAACCAAAATTAAGGCAATAAAAAATCTTAAATTTACTTCTTTTATATTTTATTTAAATTATTATTTTAAATTATGGTTTGTGTCTTTTAGATAGTCTCTAGAGTTTTATTATTTACTACAAAATAAATCCTATGTCCATTTTACATCTCATAAGCGACGCAAGTGAATTTGTAATAATTATTTATTTTAATCTCACTTAGTGTCAGTTTAGAATCATTTTGACTGAGTCAATTTTTCACAATTAAGTTTGTGTCTATTTAGCATCAGTTGACCAACTTTAATAGTAGTATGTTAAATCTTAAAGCATTTGCAGTATAATATATTGTGTTAACAATATACATACCCAAGGAGTCTTCGTTACTCGCCAACCCATCTTGTTTGTTATTGACATTTCTTATTTATATTGATTGCAAACATTAATTATATTATTAAAGTTAGTACCATAATTAATCTAAAACTTAAATTTGGGAAATTTTCCAATTATATCTTACTTTGGTTATGTTTAACAAAGCTTTTCAAAAGTTTGTAACTTCTTTTTACTTAAGTAGTATTTGGTAAACAAGTTTTTTTTTACTAGCATGGGTTATACAACATCTGTGAGATATGTGTAATAAATAAATAAGAATTAGTATAACCCAACACAATCTACAAAGTCACACTTTTATCAAGACAAAAATTAGATTTAGCCAAATATATTCTAAAGTTGAAGCTAATTTTTTAATCTTTTTAATTAATAGGGTTGGCTTTGACAATACTTAATTTTTTTTATTTCAACTTAGTTTTAAATTTTTTTAATTAATAGCCAACACTTAATTTCTTTTTATTTTAGGTTAATTACATTTTCAGTGGTACATAGACATTATCTAGACAATAACAAATTATCATACACTACAAGAAAAAGATTGTTTAGAGACCAATTTTTAGCTACCAAGTGAAATAGTTACTAATTGTGATCAAAATAGTCATTAAATTAGATTTTAGTTACTAAATAACTACAAAATAGAAGTAATGATTGAATTTAGTGACCAATTAAGTCAAATAATTGGTATTTAACATTAGCTACCAAGATTTTAGTGACCTATACTATTAGATTCTAAATTGATCTCTAAAACCTTGGTAGCTAATGTTATATATCAATTATTTGACTTAATTAATCACTAAATTCAATCATTACTTTTATTTGTAGTTATTTAGTAATCAAAATTTAATTTGGTGACTATTTTGATCACAATTAACAACCATTTTATTTGATAGCTAAATATTAATCTCTAAATAACTTTTTTTTATTATAGTACTAATGTTTCTTTGTCATTAAACAAAATCCTTTTATTTTTACTCCTCAACCTAGCGTTTCTCTGTCATTACACAAGTTTCAATGTCTAACAGCAATAGACCAAAATATGTTTAGAGTAATGAAGTAGCGACATTGTTCAATGAACAAATTAAAAGGGATTGATAAAAGTTTTTGAAAAAGTTGGACAAATATAAAAAGAATATACAAATACACAGTTATCCTATTTCTTAAATAGAAGGCAACTTAAACTACCAAGTACAATTTTACAAATAAAATCCTAATCGTCTACTACACTCTATGAAAACTGCGTCAGCAAGTGAGCTTAGACCAGATTTCAGAGGTTAGATGAATGCTGAGGATCATGGATCAATCCCACAATCTAAATTCTACAAACAAAATCCTTATATCTGCACACTCCAAGTGTCACACATAGTGTTGCAGCAATTAATAGGCTTACGTAGCTCACCTATGATATAACTAGATTGGACCCACTTAATCATTCATGTATGACTACTAGGAAAAGTCAGAATCGCCGACACTGACTGATAATAGTTTTTTTTTTTTTTTTTTTTCTAAACACGTTTACCCCAAAGAGACAATAATGAGTCACCATTTGTAAGCATCAGAACTTATGCTAATGTCAAAACATTCACACGATTGAAATGTCAAAAGTTATGATAAACTTTTGGACAGTATTATCGCTTCAAATGCCAGTTTTTCTCGCTTAAATGACTCTGCTTAAACTTATAGAAGATTCAAGGATTTTATTTTAAAAAAATTTATTTAAATATGTGCAGATTCAAGGAAGAGAATTTAGAAGTTACAAATTATATTTAAAAACATATCAAAGGACAGGATCCAAAGATAATATCATAATAGGAAACTTGAGACTCTACGATCAAATTTATTGTCTTGACAATCAAGTTTTATCTTTTTAACTTATTTTAATTTTATATAAAATATACAAATATGACAATTAGAAAATTTGAATCAGGTTATTCAAAACTTAAAAAAAAAGAGTTGAATTTTTTGTTGAATCACAAAAAAAGGCTATGAATAAATTTATAAAAATAAAAAAAATAAATTAGAAAATACAGGTGAGTCTTTTTTGAATGAAAAGTATTTGAAACATGATAATCTATTGGATCTTGATGGCTTAGATTTATTTTCATAATTAAATATCTTAAAGGAGATTATAGGATTGGAAAATGGTAAACCAATTAACATTTTTAATTATATAAAAAGAATAAATTCTTTTCAAATGCATATATAGAATAATGTAAACAACTCCAGTATCAATTGCTTCAGCTGAAAGGAGTTTTTAAAAACTTAAACTAACAAAATCTTATTTAAGATCGACAATGTCTTAACAAAGATTAAACAGATTAGCTTTATTGTCTATTAAAAAATATTTTATAAATGAAATTAATTATGATAATTAATAGATAATTTTGCATCACAAAAAGCTTGAAAAATAAATTTTAGATAAAAATCATAATTTTAATTATTTTATTAATTTAAAAAATGCCTCATTTTTTTATTCGCTTTCGGCCTCTTAAAGCCTTGAGCTGCCACTAATTGAATTCTACATACTCGAATAATATAATTTAGTAAAATATATTTTATTTTCGAACTTTTTGAACTTTACGTTAAATGATTTTAATATCTTATCCAATTATACTATCTTTCAATATATACAAAAATGAATAAAAAAATAATTTAAATAATTTTACTATAAAAATAATTATAAGTAGGCGAAAACATCTTACATTCCACTAATAGTGACCTGCACCCATCACGGCTGTGAAAAGACAAAGTTAGTCTTCTGTCTTTGAAATAGGAGTAGTTTAGCATTTTGTACCCCATCACTATTTTTATTTTGGGTGGTGGTGACTGAGCGTGGAGTTACGAGACGTGATGAACGACAATGGTGACAGCGAAGGTAAGCATCACTATTTTTATCCTAGACGACAACGACAGAACGTGGAGTTACGGGACGTGGTGAACGGCAACGGTGATGGCGAAGGTAAAGGTTGTTTTGTGCCATTTTTGGTTTGTGCATTTAGTGTTGTGATAGGTAGGATTGGTTTGGTTTAGGGATTTGGTGTTGAAGGTTGGGTGTGGATTTATTTAGTGCACGGTTGCAGGTAAATCAAACGGTGGTGGTGAGCGGCAGAACCTTGGGACAATGGTGGTGAGTTGCAAAAGGTATAGGCGTATTGCGTTTGCATAACTTTTTTTTACACTCCAGAAAGACCATTCCAGAAAATTTACGGAGAAGGAGTTCCGTAACACTGTTTGAGGGGGTGGAAACATTTGCGTTACGGAACGCAAATTTCATAATACAGTTCCGGAGAGGATATTCTGGAACTATATTTTGAAAAGGCGTTACGGAGTACTCATTTTGAAAGAGTATTACGGAATTTTCTTTCTGGAATATAGTTTCGGAATGCCTTTTCTGGAATGATGTATTGTTGTTGTTTTATGATTTTTTTTAATTTAAAATTATTGAAGTTGAGTTTTTTATTTTCTAATTTGGAAGATGTATATATCAATAGGAAACATGGTGAGAACTAGAGGAGGGAGCTCCCAACGGATTGTGTAAGGCCTACTGCATCGGTTAGACGTAGAGGTCGTGGTGGTGGTGATAATATTGTTGAAGTCGACAAAGTTGAGAAAAATGTGGTTGAGAAAGTCAAGTTGTTGAGGATGAAACCTATCCTGAGCGACCTATGGATAGGTCATTGCTTTTTAGTTATGAGAACTACGTGGCCAGACAACTATGGAATGGTGTGGTAAGTTCTTTACTATGGTTGAAATAAACGTTATTTTAGATAAAGTAATTTGTTAGTTGAAATGTATTGGTTGTTGCAGGATCGTGGTGAATTAAAGCTAGTTTGTCATGGGAGAAACTTGAATAAATTGGGATTGCCACATGATCGGATACAAGCTACAATGGAGTTATCTGGTTTAGCTGGGTTGGTTTGTGCTAGCTATGACACTATAGATAAAGGCATGTTGTCTGCTTTTGTGGAAATGTGGCATATGGAAGAAACTCCCTTCATCTACCAATTGGGGAGTTAAGCATCACATTGGATGACATGTCCAATATTCTCCTTTCATCTAACAAATTGATTTTTATCAAAATCATTCAATTGTGCAGAATGATCAAGAAACGATAAACCTTCACAATCAACAATAGTTTATGCAAATCAGATCAATCATAGTGCAAAAATTAAGCATAGTACAATTAAATTAGAAAATACCAATCAATGCAGTACATGAAAAATAATCAGTTGATTTCCAAAAGCAATTGATTAACTATTTGTGCAAAAATAGAAATAATGGAGAAATTGAAATGCGATCAAAGCTCAAGGAAAGAGAGAGCAAGAACACAAGATTTTATACCGATTCACTTTTTTTCAAGAGCTACATCTAGTCTCCTTGCCAACAAGCTAAACAAATTTCAGTAAAGATCACAAATACATAATCAATACATTCAAGAACCAATCCTGCACCCTGCAACATCACACAAACTACTATGCAACACCTTGCCGCACTTCTACAACTGTAAACCCTATACAATTGTAAACCTAAGACACCTTACAATCAATAAAATTGAGTACAAAACACTACTGCAATCACACCAACACATATCAGATGAAAATAAAGGATTGCAATGGACTTCCCTGAATTGAAAATAGTAGAATATAGTGTAGTGCAGTCATAGTCTAGGGAATGACTTCAAGATTCACTTTCTTGGTTTCTCTTGATAAAAAATACACTTAGTTCACATTTTAAGATTATCTCTATCTATTTCTCACTCAAAAAGGCACTCTTATACTGTATTTCAATTGTGTTTAAAACAATTACAGTTTAATGAAAACAATAGATTGAAAACCACTTTAAATCAATTTATTTTATAAACAGGATTTTTAACTAATTGATTTTGAAAAACGATTCTTGAAAAAATTAAGTGATTCATTTTTACTAAAAATCATTAACTAATTCGGTACCAGTTTTATGTGTTAAGACTTTTAAGAACCATTTGAACTTATTTCAATGGATTGTGATACATACACATAGATAAACCAACATATACTAACATATTAAGTCATCTTCAAGTCTTTCTCTTGAGTTGAATTGTCACTACAAGAAAAATTGGATTTATCCACGAATTATTACACACTGATCTATATCCGTAGGTAAATTTAACATTATCTATATATTATTACCTAGGGATCTGTATCCGTAGGTAAATTCAGCATTATCCACGGATTATTACCCACGGATCTGTATTAGTAGTTAAATTCAACATTACATACAGATTATTACCCACTGATTTGTATGCATAGGTAAATTCAACATAAGATATGAGAATATTACTTAAAAAACTGTATTTTTTAATAATATACTTATATTTAAATTAATAATATTAATATTATTCTTATTCTTTACATTAATATTATTATTAATTTTATTAATATTATCATAATATTATTCATGTTTTAATATATTGTTATTATTATTTATTATTATTATTATTGTTATTATTACCCTCAAATATTATTATTTTGAAGATTTTTTTAGTATTAGTATTAAAAATACTAATATTATTTTTAGTTTTGTTATTAATATTAATACTTTTATTACATATTATTATTATTATCAATAGTAATGATAATAAATATTAATAATTATAATTAATAATGTTAATATTATTTATATTAATAGTATTCTAATTAGTATTTTAATATTACCAATGAATATAGTCCATAGGTATTACTCATGAATATAGATATTACCTACGGATATAAGTTCGTAGGTATTACCCACGAATATAGGTTCGTAGTTATCACTCACGAACATAGGTTCGTAGATATTAGCTACAGACATAAGTCCGTAGGTATTACCCACGACCTATGTTCGTGGATAATACCCACGAAATACTAATGTAAATAATACATACGAACTTATATTCGGTAATAATTTTATTAATATTTGTAATAACATTAACAATAATTCTAATTACTAATAATAATAATAATAATAATAATAATAATAATAATAATAATAATAATAATAAATAATGAGAATAGTAAAAGGATATAAAAATAATATAACATTAACAATAATCTTAAATAAAAATAATAATAAATAAAGAGACAAGTAAAAGGATATAAAATAATCTTAATAATTATAAATTTTAATTATAAATAATAAAAAATATTATGATGTTACGTACAAGGGTAATATAAAATTATACCCTAACCGTAGGTAATCCATACCTAATGTTACCTACGAATCAATATTCAGTTTTTAGTGTTTCCTTATTAAATCCACAATTTTGTCAACATTATCAACTTATGAGAATCTTACAAACCTTCCTCTAATGTCTTTCATCTTTTGGAATATCTTTCACATGTCCACTTCTCTATTGTTTAGAGAAAAGTGGGAGATGAAATATGATTGGTCGTGGTTTGTGTTTGATCATCTCCATTGTCTCAAAGATTGTCACAATAGACATCAATGTTGCGTATTTTATTATCCTTGGTGTGTGCTTAACGAAGAATCCACAACTCAAGGAAGAACAGCAATAGACGCGAAGTTGCTGGAACTTTGAATATAGGGTTCCATTAACTTTACTTACCATGTGTAGGTAGTTTGTTGATGTTGTCCGCAAGCCAAAATTCATAACTGATAAATTTCTTCATAGTGGAATTCAAGTTTTCAACCACCAAAAAAGCAGCTCATGACAATGAAAATGTGAGGTCCATTACGCAAACGAAATACATAGCACATGCATATGCCTTCTTCATTATGGTTTTATTTTATGGTTGTCGACTGGCTCCACCATTTTAGCACGCCCTTCAACTCCTTTAGCCTTTGAGCTTAGCTCAACAAAGTCATACCCTCTCCATTATCATGCCCTTTATGCTCGGGAAACTTTTGATGAATACCAATGGATGAAAAAAACAGTAAAGGAAGTAACAAGGTCCAAAGATTACGCTTCATCAACGTCAACTTGAGTGTTACATATATGTATTAAAAGGTATAAATAAATTTTTTTGCTATGGAAAATATGGAAAACTTTCTTGTTTTTATCAAGTAAAAAGAGATGATGACGTTTTTAATCTTTGTAAATATTTAAAAATAAAAAATGTTATATATACATACTAAAAGTATATATTTTTATATTATGTAAAGACATAAAAACAAATATTATACTTATTATAAAGTATAACATGTTGTTAACGACAAAATTAGAGTGGAAATTATCAAAAAAGAACTTAAAAGTTCGTAAAGGTTGTAACATTAAAAATTTACATAGACTAAAAATAAAAAAGTTGTATGTATCTCAATCATATTAAAAATAGTAATGAATGTCGGTGAGAATTACAACCAAATTGCTTAAAATAGGCCGTTCCTATTATTGATTGTTGACAAATCAAACATCAATATAAAAGAATATTATCCACCAGGAATGATTATTTATGGCTCACATGACATCTAGATTTTAGCATTGACTGAATAATAATGAAAACTTTCAAGCGGCACCATTTTCTTCTTTATTTGTTTTTTTAACTATATTTAGTATAGATGTGAAATCTTTGTCAATAATTAATTTTATTAAAAATATATTTTATTAAATAATAATTAATAAGATGTTTTTAGTCATATTTTCTTTTTTATTTTACACCGCTCGAATTTTGAATATAGGATAAGGTAATTGCTAATTTTTTATGTTTATTTATATCAATGATTATACAATAATATTAATATAAAGAAAAGGATAAAAATAAATTATTATTAACTATAAATATTAAAATTATAAATCCTTTTAAATTTTTACTCTTGTTTAAAAAAACTCTTTATTAGTGTCCTTCTACTAATTAATGAGTTTTTTTTTTTGGCTTACTAAAAATAACAATACATTACTATACTACTATCTAACAGCAGGAAGAATTCCTTGTTCTTAAATAATAAGTTTTAGGATTTCTATATTTATAACAAATGAAAAAGAAAGAGAATTAAAAAAAAAAAAAAAACTCACACATCATTTAAACTTCTTAGTTAAATTTTTAGCTAAATTTTAAAATTTAAATACATGACAACCCTAAATAAACAATAACAAAAAAAAAAATAAAATATTTGAAATAAGAAATTCTTTACTCAATTATCTGCACTCAAAGAGAGCCTAAGCAGTTAAATTCTCCTCTCTATCTACTTTTTCTTCCTTTTCCTTTATAAAAATGGACCCTCATCAATTATGTTCCGTGGTTGACGAATTAGATCATAATGCACCTACTTTATTTGTGGCCGACGAAATTTTCTTTGTTTTCATCACTATCCTTATAAATGTTGGTCTGCCATTAAAGAAGAATAGCAGACAGTACTAAAGTTTCACATTATTGTTAAAATTATTTTATAACTGTTTTTTGTCTAAAAAAATTAACGTAAAAATCATCTACACTTTGTTTGGTTGAAAGGATAAAACTTTTTTTTAGAAGAAATAGGTAAATATAAAATAAAGCACGTTTATCATAGAGAGAAAAATACAAGATGAAAACGTATGAATACAAAATCTTAATTTTCTTACAAAGCCAAATACAAATATACTATATAGTCCCATTTCTTACATAAAAGAATCAATTAGTTTTATCTACGTGATGACGGAGTTGAAAGAAGTGATTAAATAATATTATAAGCAAAGGAGTAAAACTGGTCCAATTAACACAAGTTCATTATATATATATATATATATATATATATATGGGAGGAGAAAATGCACTTTGTAGGATAGCGTTTAAAACACATAAAAACAGGTTTTTGTGAAGTATGATTAGTAATGGATTAATCATACACAAAATCTTGATACACTCTACTCATAGAGATCTTATTGGGGGATAACAAACTATAACAGGAGTGAAGGAATCCAAGGAAACTGTTGGGTCTATTTTAAGATTTTAAGATAAATTAATGGATATTCTCCTTAATCATCTGTATATTAGATTATTATAAGTGCTCTCTTATATTTATTTATTTTATTTTTCTGAAAAAGAAAATGACTGATCTTGGTTTTCTTTATCAAGGAGACACTTTTTGTTCCTGTACACAATGATTGTTTTATTATAGCCCTACTACTTAAGAAATAAGTTGACCTGATGGCCTTCAAAGCACTAATTGGTGAGCCTTCGCAAACTTTATGACCCTTTTATTCTGATCATTTCATAAAAATTGTAAAAATTAGTAAGTCTCACCATTATGTTAAATCAGGACAAAAGAAACTTTCGTGATCTATGCCTAAAGCCTACCAAATCGAACTCATGTAAACAAATGAAACAAAAAATGTTTTTGAGATTACGTTGTGGTAAAACAATTGAAAAAAAAAAAACACAAGTTTGAAGGATGAAACATTCATATAATCCATCATTCATACACTTTTTTTTTAGTGCAGAGTGTTATCGATTAATTCTCAATCGACGATTATATTCTTTCAAACAAAAATAATCTTCTTAACCAATACTGTTGAGTTTGTGCTTTGGTATGAAGTGGTATTTAGAAAAACTACTTTCTGATCTATGTGGATCATATTATAAAAAATAAAGAGATGAACAAAGATAAACAAAAATGAACAAAGTATATGAGAATGAAAATATTCTCTCTGTTTTTTTGCATATTGGATCAAAAATAGAAAACTGAATATATACAAGTAATGTACCCATTCTAAGTATAGCTAAATAAAGAAAATAAAATAAAATTATTATAATATGATAATGTCATAAAAACAAATAAACAAAATTGATGATAATTTGATTCTATCATAAAGACAAAATCACATAATTAGGAAGTCTTCTATCCATATCCTCTTAAACCCCTCGCAAGTTGGGGAGCAAATACTGATAAGACCCAACTTGAAATAAATATTCTTGAAAAACTGAGGACCTAAGGCTTTGGTATAAATGTCTGCTAGTTGCTCTGTGGTGGAAATGGGAAGCAAATGAATGAGACCCTTCTTCAACTTTTCTCTAACAATATGACAGTCTATTTGTATATGTTTGATGCGCTCATGAAACACTGGATCTGCTGCAATATATCTTGCTGAGTCATTGTCGCAATATAAAAGAGATGGTTGCTAAAAAAATACTTTCAAATCTTGAACAAGATAAACTAGCCATTGAATTTCACAAGTAACAGTGGTCATTGTCCTGTATTCAGCTTCACAGGAACTTTTTGATAATATCTTTCCTTGCTTTTTTTATTTCAAAGGTATAAGGGAATTTCCAAGATACATACTAAAATTAGTCACTGATTGTCTTGAATCACTACAGGTGCCCCAATCACTATCACAAAAAGCCAAGACTTGGAGCTCCTTTAATATATTTTAGAATTCTAATTGTTGCATTATAGTGGGCAATTGTAGGCTTATCAAGAAACTGAGAAAGCTGTTGAACAGAAAATCTGATGTCAGGTCGGATATTAGTAAGATACATAAGCCTTCCAATCAACCTTCTATAGGCATGAACATAAGTAAAAGGCACCCTTCCAGTAGAAGACAATTTAACAAGATTATCCATAGGAGTGACTGTAGGTTTGTAGGCTAAAAGATCTGCATCTATTAACAATTTCAATGGATATTTCCTTTGATTCATCATTATCCCTTTCTTACTTCTTGCTACTTCAAAACCAAGAAAGTATCTTAAATCACTAAGATCCTTGATCTTGAATGTCTTATTCAAAGCTTCTTTGACTCGATCAATCTCTTCTTTATCATTTCCTGCCAAAATTATATCATCTACATGCACCAATAATGTTGTAAAAGATCCTTCAGAAGAATTAATAAATAGGGAATAATCATTCATAGACTGAGTATATCCCACAGAAATAAAAAATGATGACAATTTAACAAACCACTCCCTGCCAGCTTGCTTAAGGCCATATAAAGCCTTTTTTAATTTACAAACTTGTCTTGGTTGAATAGAAGCCAATCCAGGAAGAGCAACCATGTATACATCTTCTTTCAACTCTCCATGTAAGAAGACATTATTTATGTCTAATTGTTTTAACTCCCAGTTATATATAGAGGCTAGAGAAAGAAGCAACCTTATAGTGGACTTTATTTTGAATACCCATTTGCAACCTATGGCAGTTTTGTTCTTGAGAAGAAGAACAATCTCCCATGTTTGATTTGACTCTAAAGCAGATATCTCACATTGTATAGCCTTCCTCCAACAGTCATATTTCACAGCTTCAGAATAAATGTTTGACTCAACATGTGAAGAAATAGACATAACAAAAGGTTTATAAGATGGTGATAATTTATCATAAGACAAAACAAAATTCAAAGGATATTTAACTCTAGAAGATGTATTGTAAACATTGAGATTACAATGATAATCCTTTAGATACTCAAGTGGTGTTTTTGGTCTGGCACTCATTCTAATGGACTGTGTTGTTTCATGATTTTCATTAAGGTTTTGTTCTCTATGGGAACAAACTTCTTCAGGGATTTGAATGTCTGATTTATGATCATCATTAACATTATTTTCAATATTATCACAGGGTGTAAAAATGACTTGTGATGGCTTATTCAAAATAGGTTGATCTTCTGTAAAAAAAATTTGATCATGAATGTCTGGATTCTCAGTTTCATTACTAGTATCTTCAACCCTTTGATATGGAAAAATATGTTCATAGAAGACAACATCCCTAGACACAAAAATTACTCTTGATTGAATATTAAACAAAATATATCCTTTTGTCCCCTTCTTAAAACCAATAAAAACACATTTTGATGCCCTTGGATCAAATTTACTTCTATTTGTTGACAAAGTGCTACCATAGCATAAAGATCCAAACACCTTTAATTGATTAAAATCTTGTGGAGTTTTGTAAAGCATTTCATGAGGAGAAAAATCATTTAAAACTGGTGTGGGAAGCATGTTTATAATATGTGCAGAATGTATCACAGAATATGACCAATAAATTTTGGGTAAATGAGATTGTATCATGAGAGCTCTTGCTACATGACCATGTTTTCTTTCGACTATACTATTTTGTTGTGGAGTATTGACACATGAAGTTTGATGTATTATTCCTTTATTGCTAAAAAAATTAGTCATAAAAAATTCAGTTCCATTATCACTTCTTATTACTTTTATTCCTATATCAAATTGTGTTTGAATAAAAACAACAAAATCTTCCAAAATCTTAACAACTTCAGATTTTTGTTTGAAACATGCCCTAACCGAAAATGCCAAAGGGTTTCGAGATCACTAGCAGTGAAATTGACAATATTGGTGATATGTGGAGATTTGACAGGTTTGATTTGAAGGTTTTGATAGAAAGGGACCCTGAGTATATAAAGTCTACCTTGCATCTCAGCTGATCCAATCATTTTCAATGAGGTTTTGTCCTTAATATGACAACCATTAGAATAAAAAACAATCACACAAGACAAATTATCAATTAACTTTGCTATTGAAAGAAGGTTAAAAGTGAAGTTAGGAATATATAAAACATTATCTAAGACATTATCTTGATTGATAAAAACAGTTCCAGAATAATTTGCAAAGACTTGATTTTCATTTGGTAATTTGACAGAGATATGATTAATTTGATGATATGAAGTGAAATGACTTAAGGATGAACAAATATGATCATTAGCACCACTATCAATAATCCAAGAACTAAAGGAAGAGAGAAATTTATTACTAATGTGTTGTTGTATTAGAAAGAATACCAGAGATTTGATTAGAGACATTGTTACTGGATTTAGACTGTTGTAGAAGGGTTAACAATGTTTGAGAATGTACCTCTGACCTTGAACCTTCATGATTCTGCAAATTATTATTACAGTCTGCTTTATGATTTTTAAACTTGAACTGAAGTGGAAAACCATGCCTTCTATAGCACGTATCAATCACATGTCCTGTCTTTCCACAATGACTACAGACATTAGAAGTATATCATCTTCCAAAACTACTTATGTTAGTATCATTCATTGCTTTTGACTGATCACCAAAAATTTGTCTCTCTTGTTGTGTATCAATAGAACAAACCATATGTTGCTGAGAACTAACATGATAAGGTAAACTAAAATATTGTGAGAGATCAATAATTTCGGCCATGATAAATGTAGCAACCAGAGCTTTTGAGAGATCTGATACCATATTATAAAAAATAAAAAGATGAACAAAGAATATGAGAATGAAAATATTCTCTATGTTTTTTTGTAGTATATTGGATTAAAAATAGAGAATTGAATATATACAAGTACTCTACCCATTCTAGGTATAGCTAAATAAAGAAAATAAAATAAAATTATTACAATCTGATAATGTCATAAAAACAAATAAACATAATTGATAATAATTTGATTCTACTATAAAAACAAAATCACATAATTAGTTTCCTTCTAGAAGCTTTCTATCCATATCCTCTGAAAGATCAAAATTGTATGAATGAGAAATGCGTATGTTAGGAAGTTCGTGGTGTTGCATGCATTGATTTATGACTACAATCTGCATAAAAGATGCATTGATTTATGACTACAATCTGCATAAAGGATACGAGTTCTGTTACCTCTTTTAATACCCCTTTCGCTAGCCCTGTTAACATCTCTCACTGTAGTTGTCATATTGTTTTGTCATTTAAATGTTCATAGAAATTGTTTTTATGTGAGACAAATTCACACGAAGAAAATTTTTGATCTATAAAAAAAAATCAAATTATGTCAATGTATATATAATAAGAATACTTAAATAAAGTTTTATTTCAAAAACTTGGAACACATACTTAAGAGTATAATTTAGTTCTAATCATAATCACTAGCATCTTCATAATATTCACAATCATCTTCTTGTACATGATCGTGCTTAAGCGTCAACATAATCACTTAAAGAAAAAGAAAAAAAAAACATTTCAGTATTTTCTGCACTAGATATTATTTAGCTCAAACATGATTGGTAATTTGCTTAAGTGCAATACACTTAAGCATGGTCATTCGCTCTACCAAATGTTTCTTAAGAATTGCTTATCAATCGTTTAAGTGTGTGCATATTGTTAGGCCAAAATTTGTTTAAAGTGCTCAAGAAATCTGGCTAAAACACAAGTTAGAAAAACAGCCCACTTTTTGGGAAACCATTCAAGTGACTACTCATAATTACTATAAGAGAAGAGTAGGTAGGGGTTCACATGTTACTTGTAATATGGAGTTAATGTCTAAGTTACCTCTTTAAGGACATGAAAACAATGTTACAGTTGCAAATCAACATAATGCTTGAGTTGAAAATGAAAATGCCGAATTACACAATAAAGAAGATATTTGTGACAACTAATATTTCCTACTTCTTCTTCCAAATAAGAGGACACTGTGATTTTTCAAAAATGTTCAATTCACTTAAGGGTGCCTAAGCTTACACTTAAGCATTTACTGAATTTGTGTGTTCTAATGTCGCTTAAACCCAACTTGTCATTTTGAAGTTATTACTCAATCATTTTTTCGTTCATGTGATTACTTAATTCTGTTGTTGTTTAAATGATAATAGGGGATAAAAGATATTTTAATTTTCTTTTTAAAGAGAGAGTGTGCTAGACTTTTGTTTTGTACAATATATAGTCTCATGATACATTCTTCAAATTCATCTCTACTCATAATAGTTATGTTATAATTAACATTAAAAACAAAATTAAAGCTAATAATTATTGACTGTCCAGATTGCAGTATACCCCTACGATTTTAAAATTTAATGCTAACAAATTTCTCTCTTGAACTCAAACTTACCTTTCTTTTTGATTTTTTATTCCAATCATCTTCTTCAAGTTACACATAACTGTTTGTTATTCTTATCCTATGCATAGAACTAGAACTGTTGTTATTGTTATCCTATGCATGGAGGAGTGACCAATTGAGAAACTATGACCAATGATTTTTCTCACTTTCATCCCCTTGAAATAATTCTTTACAGTAAATGAATGTTTACCATTTGACAAATCATAAATGAAGCTAAAGCTAAAGCATTATTAATTTTATTAATTTCAATAGAGACTTTAAAATTTTCCATGACTTTTTCAAAAATTAGGTGATTCAAAATAGAGAGACTCTTTATCCTTGGAAATATTAAGTGACAAGTCCTTCTTCTGGTTCCCAATATCATCTTCTAAAACAAAGATACCACTTTCTTCATCAAAAAGATTGAAAACATTTCATCTTTCATCACATGAGCCACAACCCATGTTTTATCTTTACAACTTCCATCTTTGTTATCTAGGCTTTTAATGCTTTTGAAGTTTTAAGAATTTCTTTTGGAATCCTCAACTTTCTCGCTTTTAATGCTTTTGAAGTTTTAAGAATTTCTTTTGCATCCTCAACTTTCTCTTAGAGGAAGGGTCTTTATCTTTAGATTAAGTTTGAACATTCGTTTCTTTATCATTTCCACATGTGCAAACACTTTATCACTTTTTTCCTTCAAGTGTAACATCCTATCTTTTACGAAAACCTACTGAGAATATCATATTATCTTTCAAGTCAGGTACATAATAAATGTTCTCCGTATAGTACGTAGTATATGTTTCTTCATCCTTTTGAAAAAAAAACATATATTTCCTCTGATTTTGATTAAAACCTTTGTTGAGTCTCCAAATGACACATGCTCATCTTCTATCTCTCTTATATCATGAAAGAGATATTTGTGCCCACACATATGATTACTAACATTAGTGTCTAGATACCGCACCATGTCAACGTCCATAGTGAAACCTTCATTGCCATCATGAGAATCCCTTCATCTTCCTTAACTAAATTTGCTTTTACTTCAACTTTCTTGGCATAACAACCCCTTGCATAATGTCCATATTTTTCACAATTGTTACATTCAACATTTGGACAATTAGAACCATCGCCTCTTTTCTCAATTGTGTTTAAGTTGATTGGGTACTACTTGCACATGAGTAATGTAACTAGATACATTCGCTGAATCCTACATCTTCGTGCCTCCAACTCATCTCGTAGCGTTTGAAGACGCATGTGCTTAACTCGGTTGACACCCTTGAATACTTTTTCCAAGATGTCCCATGCTTCCTTCGAAATTAATGCACAACAATCTTCTTAAAAATGGACTCATTAACAGCTCTATACAACATGTACAAAGCTGTCTTATCTTTCGATTGTGTCTCTTTCAACATTTTGTTTTGGGCCATAGAATATCGCACGGTATTTTCTAGTTCTTCAAAATCTTATTGTACCACCTCCCAAGCATCTTGAGATCCAAGAAGAGATTTCATTTGGATGCTTCAATTGTCATAATTTGTCGTTTTTGCTAATCGAGACAATGACTGATTATTGGTCATACTCATCATAGCTTTCATACTAATTTGATAAAAAAAGGACAAAAGATATTTTAATATTTTCTTCTTGAAAAAAGAGAAAAAATAAAAGTAAATTAGACTTTTATTTTGATGGATATACCTTTGCTCTTATGCTCTTTTTCTTTAATCTTTTATAAAATATAGAATATGATACACAGGCTTAGAATAAACTCTTTAAATTTATCTCTTCACTTATAATTAACATTAAACATAGTATTAAAAGCTGATAACTATTGACCATCTAAAGTTTAGAATGTACACTTTGTAACAAACTGATCATTCTTGATTTTAATGCTACCATAAATTACATTAATGTGATTACTTAAACTTTTTGTTGCTTAAATGTAACTTACGCCCTTAACCGACATTGGCTTTTCTGGTACATGCCTAAAATGATGTCATCTAGGTGTTTCAAAAAATTATTAAGTATTTGACTTGGAGATGCTATGTACTTTTAACATTGCTTAAGCATCTCTTCCATTGCCATGATGTCGTTATGATGATCTTAGTTTGTGAGTTTTATTTTGTTTCTACCAATTATATTAGGAATCACTTATAGACTTATTCACAAAATAAACACCTCTCCCGTGATAGAAAAAAATAATCCTATATATATTATTCATGATTTATTTTAAGGTGGTACACAAAAATAGTTTCGTCGTCCGCATACAGGAAGAGAGCTTTGTTTGTTTTTTCTAATTCTATTAATACTTCTTAAAAGTTGATTTAACTTACCTTTAACTATTGTGAAGAATATAAAGGCTTCCTTGAACATAACAGAGAAAAAGGTAGGTAACTCTTACTACAAGTCAAAACACTACAAGATGAATTGTTTGTGAACATGATTCCACTAGACTTAGTCTTCATCACGAAGTTGTCATTTGAAGAAAACAAACAAATTTTAATAATTTTATCAGTCTGTGACAGATTTAATATCATCACAAATTTTCATCACACATTTTTGATAATGACTATTTACTTTTTTTTTTTTATATATATGATAAGTATCTTTTAAAAAACAGAATTATATTGGAATTTGATAAAATTATCATGAGCCTCTATCTCAAAGTATTTAACTTGACCATATAAGATGATATTTCACATGAAAGTGGTCACAAATTCAAATGCTCAATTATTTGTTTATAATAACATTAATAAAATTTGAGTGTAGAGGTATTTCTATCTTTAACTATTATTCTATCTTTATTATCTAAAAAAAATCACATTTAATTAAGTATATTATCTGTATGATAATATTTACAGGATTTATCTAATATGTAATTTACTTTTGAGGTTGCCTTTTGAAGATTGAGTAAATGGTTCCTCCAAATCAGGAATAAAGTTCAATTCCTTAGTTAAGAAAACCAATATCAAACCACTTTTGTCAACAAAATGTTGGATATCAATTTTTTTTCAAATAAACAATTTTTTACTGTCCAATTTTTTGATTGAGAACTACTCTTGAAAAGTATAATTAAGTAAAAGTTCATATTAAAACAACCTTTTTAAAAACAAACTTAAACTATAACATGTGTTCCCTTATTCTCAAACAAATTTTGCACTACACATTTTTTGTTGGAGCAATGTTGTTTCAAGCGACTACTTAATCTTTTAAGCAATGTCGCTAAAACAAAAAATTTTATTGCTTGCTTAATTGTTTAAAGTAGTCATGATCTCACTTTAAGTAAATTTATTCATTTTTTTTATAAAGCTCTACATTTTCGTTCACATTAAGCCAAGAACAAATTGGACAAAGTGACATCATCACAAATATTCTTCATTAGCACACTATAAATTCTCGTTGTGATGAATTTTTACAACGAAGACTTAGTGATGCATTAGTTTCATAAAAAAATACGTCACAAATATTTATTACACAAATCTTAGTCATAAAATTAGCAATCCTATATAATAGATTTAATGTCATCACAAATCAAACACAAAAAATGTTTTTTCAATAATTATTTCTGGATTATTTATTTTTTATATAAATGATAGTATTTTTTGCCAAAAAAAATTCAAATTTGAATAAAACTATTACAGACCTCTATCTCAAATTATTTTATCTTAATCATACAGTAAGATTGATATAGTAGAGCAAAATGTTATCTAAAAATCTTGAACTGTGATTTTATCTTGTTTTTCTTATCTACATTTTACATTTAACTAAATATATTATTTTTAGGAGAATCTTTATAAGATTTATCTAATAGGTAATTTACTTTTAAACTTAAAAATTTTGAAAATTTTGTTAAATAAATATCTAGTTATTATTAGGATATGAATTTTAGATCAGTCTATTGATGAGTAAAGTGATTCCCTTTTAATCGGGATTAAACTTTAATCTCAGTCAATAACACACAAAACCATGTTTTATCAACAAAATTCGGTATACCCAATATTTTTTTTTCACATAAAAACTCTTTAACCTCAAAAATTCCCATTGAGTGCTACTCTTGAAAAGCATAATTAAGTAAAATAGTTGATATAGAAATAGGATTTCAAAAGAAGAGAATATTAAAACTACAGCACACGTCACATGAACATGTATTAATTTTAAGTGAACAGCCCGCATGGAGAATTCCCCTATCTCATTAAAACAACTGCACAGTTTGTTTTCACATATCCATAAGTAGTATCAACCATGGTTGATATTTTGTCCAAAAAGCTATGGTTTGATTTACCAGTTACCTTTAGACACTCAAAAATATGAGCAATTGTTAGATTATTGCAAATATATACCTATCTATGCCCAATCTATTGTCATTGGTTGTTATTTAAGGGATATTCTTAATTCTCTCAACAAAATCATTTCCCAAGAAAACCATCAATAATGGCATTTGGGTTAAAAAGACAATGCCTTCAGTCCACCGGGACAAGTGGTAGTCAAATACGTAATATTTCTATTCCTTTTACTAAAGATACCTATCATTTAGATTTGTTAACAAATAACAAAAAACTTTATAAGAATAACCTTTTTGTTTCCCCTAATCGGTCATACTTTAGGAAACTAATTCAGTGGAGCCACATGGTGTGCAGGAATATATATATTAATTTTGTGGTCCAAGTCTCCATACCTAAAATGGACACACATGATTTAGAAAGCCATTACCCTAAATTACTAAGTCCTCAATTTTGGTTATCAGAAAAAAAAAAAAAGGCTAAAAGCCTTCAAATAATGGGCAAACTTATTATCAAACAAGTTCACTTTCAATGTGGGGTTTTCTAATGTCTAAAATGGAGCGGAGAAACAGACGTTTTATGGCTGTTTGCAATATGGACATGGTAAGTTTCATGCATAAATGCTCATCTCTTGTTTTAAAAGCAAAAATGATAAAAGGTTGTTCCACATAATGTGAAGACACAAAGATTTCGAATAATTGTGGAATCAATAATTCGAAACTTATCATGTTCACACACATCGTGGCCACAAAAACGTATATAATAACAGGACCGTCACAAAAGATTACCTAATTTGAATCCTTTTTTTACACATTTTATTTCTAAATATATCTTTAATTAGAAAAAAAAAACTACTTTTTTCTTTTACCTTTTTTTTTTTCTTATCCCCTCCAGTAAGCTTTAAAATTGATTCTTCATCGATGCTCACATTTTTTTTTTTTTTTTTTTTTTTTTAATTTTTAATTTTTTTTTTTTTTTTGTATTTTTATAACTTTCAAGTTCTTTATTTTCTTACGTCCATTTGGTCATCCCTAATGACTTATGTTAAATTGTGACTCTTCATTAACAATTATTTAAAACTAATCGTTAATAGAACTTTTATTTTTGAAATATTATACTCAAACACACTTTTTTTAGAATTAATATTTTCTATTCCCTTCTGCTAAGGTTTTAAAATAGCCTCACATCAAATTAGTTTTTCTAACCTTTCAAAAATATTATGTTCCAATTTAAATTTCTGAAAAACTAAAATGTTTCACGTTAAACGTCATTACTTGATAATATTATGTTTAAAACAAACAAAATATTTTAAAATTATATTCTAATTTCAAATGAAAAACTAAAGTTTTTCATTTATTAGGAAAATACTATTATTTATTAAGCATCAATATCCATTATATTATACTTTAACAAGATTTCTTTACAAATAATTTTCACTTACCACTTGTATAGAGAGTCTTCCATATTATTGGTATTGCATTGATGTAGGATCAGTTGGAATCCATTTCGAGATGAAGCTTGGCATAGTGTTGAAGACTATTGTAGACATAACTAGGTGTGGGACGTTGCTTGATGTCAAACAATGTTGAAAGAGGCAATGATCATGCAAAGTATCATTCACTAGTTTTCTAATCAAAGAAAATGTCAAGGAAATGTTTCATTAAACCTGAGGGTGGTGCATAAATATTTCATCCAAAACTACATTGATCTTATGTTTAGGTTTTCTAGCTAGAAGATTCAAAATTCAATTCCACTACTTCATAATCAAGAGTTTGTTTTATCGGTCCTGTTAATTATGTTTCTCCAAATCAATAACAAATCTTCGTCATTCCTTAAATATTGAGTTAATATAATAACCTGTTTTTAGGAACCTCAAACAAATATTTTCTTTATTCACACCAAAGATTTGAAATGATTTTCCTAGTTGTTATATCATTCTTTAATCGACCCATAATTGATTCCTAAAATTGGTAAAACCCCGAACAAATCAGTCAAATTACCACACAGTTTAAAATTTAGACAAAACAACATAAAATGAATAGATTACGTAAATAAACATGTACTAAAAGTATAATAAAATTAAATTATTACAATAATTAAATCATTATACAAAATTAAACCCTAAATTTTTTAAGTGATACAAAATTTAATAGAATGGAGTAAATTCAACCCTAAATTAAAATTGAGAGAGCGAGGATCATGTAGGCATTTAGATTTGAGATGTAAAACATATATATATATATATGAAATTAATATCAGAAAGTCTTAATTATTTAAATATTAATGAAATAGAAAGTATTTTAGGGTGTTTAAATATGATTGAATTCATAAAGCAGATACATGAATTGTTTGTTTACTAAAAAAATAAAAATTACCGACGAGACAAATTTATCAGAAATACTTAAAATCTGTCGATAAATTATTGTATATAAATTTACCGACGAATTTCTGAGTCTATCGATAATTATTGATGGATTTCTGACGGACTCTAAATTCGTCGGTAAATCTGTTGGTAATTACTGACGGACTTAGAAATCTGTCGATAAAATCGTCGATAATGATATTTTACTAACGGATAAAATTTCATCAATAAAATTTTGTCAATAATTTAACTTTTTTTTTAGTAATTTAATCTAGAATGAGAAAACCAAAATGTTATTTACGGTGGATCACATGTGGAAGTATTAAATTTGTTTAGAATATGATAAATTTATTAGCCATTAAAAGTGGTCAAATTTTAATGTTTATTTAATTTTAAATTAATGATAGTTTATGTCAACTACCCACCAAATAAAATATGTTATATAATATATGTATTCACTTGTGGGTGGTTTGTTAAGATTCCTTATTATATTTTTGATACAACAGATGATCTAATTCTTGTTGCAACAAGCTGTCTTACGGAAGAGTATGTCGTACTTATGAATGTAAGCCTAATTATTCAAAGTCTAATTCACTTATTTGAAACAAATCCAAAAAATTTCAAAAATTGAAAACAAAATATGATAAAAAGAATTGGAAAACAAAATCTAAAAAATCTTAAACCAAAATCTATAGAATTTGAGAAAAAAAAAATATCGAAAATAATATATGAAATAGAATGTGAATTTGAAATCTACAAGGAAAAGAAACTTATAAATGGATACAAGGAATAAGAAGGAAGATCATTATCTTACACTACACAATGGAGACGTTCTAAACTAATTGTGTTGTTTCCTTAGTTTTATTTTCTTCTTTGTAACTTTTCTTTCATTTACCTCCGCATGGAAGGCTAAACCTTTTTGGTTTGATTCTCTTTTGATTTCACATTGAATCTAGACGTTCTATGTAATTTAGTTTTGCTCTTCAATTTTTGTAACAAACTGTGTTGAACGGTCTGGTCTTTTTGAATTTTAATTACTGTTATTCGAATGATTTTTTGAACGTTTGTTTGATAATTCAAATTATGATATAATTCAAATTCTTCTTTAGTTTTCTTTATTTTGAACGTCTCTTATTTGCTTAATTCAAGAGTTAAAAAACTAAAAATCTCATTAGTAGATACTTGGAGATGAGTGAGACACTGAATGAATTGGTGAACACTTATTTCATTAAATAGATTTTGTTGAATTTGATTGATGTTTGTTTGGTTAAACTAATTCTATTTGCGAATTGGACGGATGCTAATAATATGATAACTAACGAAGAATTAAATGGTGAATGAACTCGACAATCAATCTTCTTTCTAATTCATTTTGTTCTTATTCCTTTTAATTTCTCAACAACAACAATAACAACCTCTTTCTAATTATCTACATTCAAAATTTTTATTTGGTTGAAACTATAGCGATCATATATCTACCTTAGTCACAAATTGACTTAAGCATTAATGATAATGATCCAGTAGCCTTTTTGCATGTTGTAAATGCATGTTGTAAATTGTGATAATTTTGAGAAATGTTTAGATGTCATGAAAGAAGAGTTAAAGTCCATGGAATTGAATAATGTTTGGAACCTTGTAGAATTGCTAGAAGGTCGCAAGAGAGTTGGTTCTAAGTTGGTCTTTAGGACTAAACATGACTTTCATAGCAACCTTGAATGTTATAAGGTCATACTTGTTTCCCAAGGTTATACTTAGAACAAGGGTCTAGACTATAAAGAGATATTTTTTCCTGTCTCATGAAAGCATTCCTTCAAAATTAGCATGGCTTTAGTAGGCCATTATGACTTTAAGCTACATAAAATGATGTGAAAAATTTCTTTCTTAATGTTACAATGTCAGACTTGTTGCCTAGGGTTTTAGAAGAGAAAATTTATACAGACCAGTCAATGGGGTTTTGGGTTGAAGGAAAGAAACACATGATTTGTAAATTAATGAAATAACCTTAAGCAAGCTTCCCGCTAATAGTATTTCAAGTTCAATGAGATCAATATGCAACCTTAAGCAAGTTTTGAGATATCTACACGGAACAAAGAATCATATGCTTATGCATAGAAGTCTAATAATCTTGAAGTGATTGGATAGTCAAATTCCAATTTTTTAGATGTGTGGATACAAGGAAGTTCACTTTAGTTATGTATTTCTTTTAGCTGGAGGAGAAATATCGTGGAGAAGTGGAAAACAACTTATTGTTCTTGTATCCACCATTGAAGTTTAATTTGTACCATGTTTTAAGGGTACAATTCAATATAATTGGCTATGAAAATTTATTTTAGGTATGGAATTATCAATAGTATTACTAGGTTGCTGAAAATTTATTGTTATAACTTTCACAGTGTGGGACAATGAAGTTGTCACTATAAAATAAATAAAAATATTCCACACTGTGACTCATGTAAAATATAATTATGTACCTAACTGTGATTTAATAAAAATAAAATGACTTATTAGTAAATATAGTATGCTATTTATTTTATAAATAATTTATGATAACCAACTTGATAAATGTTGGTTAAAGAAAGAAATTAGAGTTTTGTCTTTATAGTTGAGTTGTCTTTATAGTTGAGTGTTCTCCGCAATTTACCATAAAAAAATTATGGAAAAGAAAAGTGATTACAAGAGATAGATTGTATTAAGGAGATTGAATTTTTATTGTGTCTCTCATAGATCAAGATAAGTCTCTTTCATTATCAATTTTGGAAAGAGCTGATTGAGTTAAGGAGATTAAAGTTCTAGGTCTATCATGTACCAATATAGGTCTCTTTCACCATGTTATTCTATGTGAAAATTATGAATTTTAAGATTTATAGAATATTTATGATTGATTAATTTGAAATTATAATTGAACTAACACGTGGTATCATAGCCACACTTATTTGAATTTATGATTCTCTATCATTGATGACTTTTTCTTATTTTTAGTAAATCCTAAATTCAAATTGTGGATTTATGAATAAAATAATTAATTTTATTTCAGTAGAGGGATGTGATTTTGGATTTTGAATTTCCTTATATACGAGGGAGATTTTACTTGCAGTTTTCGTTGATCTATTAATGGTACGCTTGGCCTTGGATTTCAAAGAAATGAATCACTTTTCTAGTAAATGTGTTAGGATTGGAAAACCTAAATTATTACGATGCGCGACCAGTGAATTGGTTTTAATTGAACTTTTAATTTTTTTCTATGATTGTGAATGGGTCTCGCATGACTACCGTGATTTTTCATTGAAGAATAATGTAATTCATTTTGGATCAAGGAGATATTAACTTTTTCAAAAATTGAAATTCAATAACCAACGAACGAATGAACGAAAATTCAATTCAGAGATTTGACTTGTCGTGAGCTCTGATCATGACAGAAATAAAGAAATTTTGAAAATTTGATAAAGAATTTTGGTCTATGATTAAATTAAAGAAAATATTTTATAAATTAATTATGATTATTTTTTGTTGTATTAATCAAAATTAATTTATGAATTAATTAACTTTTGGGATTAATTGTACCATAGATTTGTAATTACCAAAATGGTTAAATCTTTACGTTTTGGTTAATTTTAAATTAATGATGATTTTTATTTCAATTGAGATTAGTTGTATGATAGATTTGTAATCACTAAAGCAATCAAATCTTTTATGTTTTGCTTAATTTTAAATTAGTGATAATCATAATTTCAAGTACCCATAGAATGAATGCTAAATTATAAATAATTAGTTTATGGATTAATAAAGTTTATTATTACAAGGCATTTATGGATGGTCCAAAGGTTGATTAGTTGTTCTTATAATTAATGGACATGACTAGTGGTAGATGTTGTATTACTAGTTTTGTTTATATATTCAAAGATAATAAGTTTTTTTTTTTTAATTAATGCATATGCTTTACAATACTATTAACATCATTATGTTTTGTGTATTAATTATATGCATATAATTAATGCATATAATGTTGTTGTTTGAATTTATATTATAGGTTTAATATATGATTCAAAGTATTAATGTTAGACATTTGTTAATTGTAGTATTTGTTTCCATATCTTTACAATCAGAAGCTCTATATGTTTCAATATTTAATGGTAATTTTTTTTTATTGGAGTGAAGAAGTCTAATTTCACTTAGGTATGTTGGATCTTAATATGGTTTTTCATGTTAAGAAACATGTTGCTATTACTAAAGCTAGTAGCAGTGAAGAGAAAGCCCACTATAAGGCTTGGAAAAAAGTCAAATAAACTTAGTTTGATGTTTATGCAAATGAGCAAAACTAGTTCTATTAAGCCAATTCTTTCCAAACCTGATAGCTAAAGAGACTTACTTCAATCTCCTTAACCCAATCTATTTCTTGCAATTACTTTTCTTCCCTTACACACTTTCTTGATTAGCAATTGTGGAGAACCCTCACACTATAAAGATAAAATCCTAATTTCTTTCTTTAACCAACATCCATCAAGTTGGTTACTATTAACTATTTATAAAATAAATAACATCTCATATTTACCAATAGGTCATTTTTATTTTTATTAAGTCACATTCAGGTCCATAATTATATTTTACATAAATCACATTATGGAATATTTTTATTTATTTTTTAATAGTTATAGCTTGTTGTTGAAATTTATTTTCTTGGTAGGTTATTTTAAGGTGTGAACGTCTTCTTAGACTTGTGATCCAGTGACATATGCACAATATGTCGAGGACCACAACTCCATTGATCATCTTCTCTATTTTAAGGTTGTCAGTCATAAATGAATATTCAATTGGTTATGTTGAACTTGAAGTTTATTGTTGTTGAACGTCGAGTTGATGTTATTGTTAGACAAGCTCTTGGTCATTACAGAGCTTAACTTATATGTTGTCTTCACTTCGGATGAACTTGTAATATAGTGTATATGAATTCTAATAAAAATAATAATTTTCTCTTTGTGAGAACTTAAAAAAATTCTAAAGTTATAAGGATTTAGATTTGATCTTATCATAATAACTTGTGGTGATCAACCTTATAACTTATCACTTACCTTCTAATCTTTATTGAGCATGACATTATATCCTTTTTCAAATTGAATATTAGAACGATATCCTTCCGTGTTCTAAGGAGCAACTCTAGTATGCATTGTTTCATATTTTTAAAAAAGTTTTACCTTGCTTGATGAGAAAAAAAAAGAAGAGATCGTTCTCTTATAAAAAAAACAATAAATGTGAGTGGTTTGAAAAAAATTTATCCAAATTCTGGTACAAACATTAAAAATTCCTAGTAAAGGATGGAATATCGTTGAATAGCTGTGAATGGATCAAAATTTCCTAATTAAGGAAATAAACTCTCTCTTTAAAGATGAACTTTGATTATAACATTTGAATACTCAACCAAGGTTTGTTTATAAAAAAAAATCTATTAACACTCAAAATAAATCAAAACTTAAAAGTAATAATAAAATGAAAGTAAAAGAAAAAATTCCTTTAAGTTTTTACTCTATGTTGATACTTATATGTATACTTGTTTGACCTCCTTAAATAATAGGGAACAGAAAAAAAATATAATCCATTTTCATGTACGGTCTTTGAAAATTATTGAATAGCAAAATATTACATTTAATTTCAATAATCATAATAATAGGAAAGGTGAAGTTATCCAAATATGTCCAACTTGTACAGTTATAAATCTATACGTTTATTGAGGAAGTGTCATAAATAAATGGAGCAGAATCATGAAAATATTGAAATATGGAGATTCTTTTTTTCTATTTCAAATGTGTCCACGCCCACCATGGTGATGAATAAAATTTTGTCATGTGATTTAAAAAATTGACTTACATTTCTTGTGCCTCTTCTATTGTCCTAAAAAAATATATGTTTCTCCTTCTCTTATTGATATTTTTATTTTAAAATTAGAAAATTTAGAAACAGTTATTTTATGTTAGAGATCTTATATATGTTTGACAACTTCTTTAAATTGATACCACCTTCTAACAACTCTTTATAATTTTTTATTTAATAATTTAATTTATTATTTTTATTTAATATATTAATTTAATATTTTATTCATCACATTTGTGAAATAATTTTGTTTACAAAATTTGATCTCAAAAGTTTTATTCAAAATAGCTTACGTGACAAGATATAAGTTTCAAGCTTGTTCATAGGTTTACGAAATTTCTTGTTCTCTTGTATTAGTTTAGTGTAATTGGAAATGGTTAAATTCATTTGAGTCGATCGTTGTCAATAGTTGTTAAATGAAATAAAGAAATGTTTTGCATGATTAACATGTGAAACCATAATCGATTAGAGTGTTAGTCGGTTGGAATTATATTTGTGAAATGTAGATTTATATTGTTATGAAATAATTTATACGTGTAATTAAAAAAATATTATATTTTATATTTGTTAATAAAACACTTTATCAAATTTAAATTAGTTTTATCATAAAACAAAATTATAATTTTACAATTTCATTAATTAAATAATTTTTGTTTAATCACATTTATCATATTATTTATAAACTCATAAATTCTTTCTTGATTTTTCTTGACTTCTGTTTTTATTAAATCAAATTCTCACCTCCCAAACTCTTTTCCTTTATAATTCCATCTTCTTTTCATTCCCTAAAACAATCAAACAAAGAAAAAATGCCTGTAAGATTATGTTTTTGAAGTGGTGCAAAGTTGCTATCATATGACTTTCCCTCGTTGGAATACTAGCATTAAACATGCAGCAATAGCGTAATTAAAGCAAAGATGGAAGGGCCAACCCCCATCATCATGTATATATTCTGCACGTTCAACACGTTATTGCTCTCTCCATCTAACCATAGCAGCACCTCCTCACTACTATATATTTCTGCAAAAACCCACCAACATTCTCCACCTATGCTCCCCTTCTTTCTCGCTTCAATAACTAAGAAGCAGAGAGATCAAAATTCACTTTAAACAGAAAAAAATATACATGTAAAGATAGCATGCACGACATCATGAGTACTCTCTTTCTCGTTATCCTTCTTTCACTACTCACTGTAATCGCAGTTTCCCTTAACTCTCATTGCTTCAAAACGCACTTTTTCGATTTCTATTATAGTATTATGTTTACGTATAACAGATGTGCCTGCAGGTAGGTTTCGGTGGTCGCCACATACAAGATAAAAACCCGTTTACTCCAAAGGCTTCAGTGGCACGCTACTGGGACAAGCACGTCCGCAACACCTTGCCAAAGCCCTCATTCCTTCTTTCCAAGGCCTCCCCAATGACCGCCGCCGACACCGCAGCTTTCACAAAGCTTGCCGCCACCAACACCCTCTCTACACGGTTGCCGGACTTCTGCTCCGCCGCTCACCTTCTCTGCTTCCCTGAGTTACGTCCAAGCAAGGAGAAACACACAGGAGTCGAAAATTTTCAAACCTACAACGACGGCCAGAACTTCACCAACTACAAACCCGATAGAGCAGGCGAAAGCAACACCTTCAAAAACTACTCCAACGACCTCTTCAGCACTCCTGTCAACGATTTCCGTCGATACGGCGGAGGAATCGACCACAATGAAACTTTCATTCGCTATGCCAGCGACACCAACGTCGCCGACCAGAGCTTCCACACATATGGCAGCAACGGCGCCGGAGGCTCCAGTGAGTTCAAAAATTACTCTCCAAATTCAAACGTCGCCGACCTGCGATTCACCAGCTACTCCGACAAGACCACTGTGAGGACACAGTCCTTCTCCAGCTACAACGAGAAGGCAAACGCAGGTGAGCAGACATTCCGGAGCTATGGCAGGAACTCCTTTGGAGCCTCAAACAACTTTACAGCCTATGGAACAGACTCCAACACCGCCTCCTCTGCCTTCACCAATTACGGCAAGAAAGGCACGGGTTCCAGTAACAAGTTCACGAACTACGGCGTTAACATGAATAATCCCCAAGAGAAATTCAAAAGCTATGCAGATGGAATCCAGAGTTTCTCCAACTATAGGGACCAAGCTAACGTAGGTGACGATACGTTCCAATCCTACGCTAAGAACGTATCCTTTGCCGAAGTGGATTTCAGAAACTACGGCAACTCCGCCAACCCTGGTTCCGACACTTTCAAAGGTTACGCTAAAGGAGTAGAAGATAGCACGGTTGGCTTCACCGGCTACAGCGTTCAAACCAACGCTACCTTTAAGGATTACGGCAAAGAGGGTGTTTCCTTCGCTTCTTACAACACCTCTTCCTCTTCTTCAACACTTGAAAGCAATTTGGTAAAAAGGTGGGTTGAACCAGGTAAGTTCTTTCGCGAGAGCATGTTGAAGGAAGGAAACGTGATGGCGATGCCAGATATAAGAGATAAAATGCCCCAAAGATCATTTTTGCCCCGCTCTATTCTCGTGAAACTGCCCTTCTCTTCTTCAAAGATTGAGGAGCTGAAGAGCGTGTTTAAGGCGTCCGATAACTCCTCGATGGAGAAGATGATGATGGGGTCTTTGGGTGAGTGCGAGAGAGCAGCCAGCGTGGGAGAGATCAAACGTTGTGTGGGGTCTGTGGAGGATATGATTGATTTTGCAACCTCTGTTTTGGGCCATAATGTGGGTGTTTGGACCACTCAGAACGTAAACGGATCCGGTAAGAATGTAATGGTGGGTCGGGTCAAAGGGATGAATGGTGGCAAAGTCACCAAATCTGTGTCTTGCCACCAGAGCTTATTCCCTTATTTGCTTTACTATTGTCACTCCGTTCCTAAGGTTCGGGTCTACCAAGCGGATATATTGGATCCGGAATCCAAGGCCAAGATTAACCACGGTGTTGCTATATGTCACTTGGACACCACTGCATGGAGCCCTACCCACGGTGCATTCGTGGCTCTTGGGTCGGGTCCGGGTCGGATTGAAGTGTGTCACTGGATCTTCGAGAATGACATGACTTGGACCGTTGCCGACTGATTGAGAAAAGTAGTGTTGGCGATGAGAGTCGGTTTGCGCCAGCTGCTGATAGAAATGCAAGCTATCTCCTCTTCATGTTAATGTGTTCTGTCATTTTTAGTTTCTGTTCCTTAAAAATAACTAAATGGTTTCACCTTCTGGAAAAAGCCACGTGTTATGTAATAATCTCTTAATTTAAACGTTAGCAACTGTGTTTGTACTTGTTTGTTGTATAGCTCCTTTGTCTTATGATTTAAATGTCTGTAAATTTTATTTAGCTCACAATACATAATATTATAATAAAAAAAACTCTCATAAAACACATTTGAATGAAATCAAGTCAATATTTAAATACTGAAATCAATTATGTTTTCCTCAAGGTAATATTTAAACGTAAGTATAATCCAGGGTAATAGTACTTTTCTCCAAATTAATTATTGCTTACCCATCTTAGTACCACATTAGTTTATTTAAGTTATATTGGCATACTTTTTTTACCAAATGATTCATAAAATTGATTTCTAATGATCTTCATTTTAGTTTAGAATAAATATGGTTAATATTATACTCCACCTCATGCGCACAAATGAGATATCATAACCATTGCCTATTAAAATAATTAATAACTGGTAAAAAAGTTTAAGAACAAATTTTTTTATTAATAATTATTAATTTAGTAAAAGGTTATTGTATATTTTTAAACAATAATCATTTTTTAATCATTATAATTTTAAATCTAAATAAAATATTCAAATTTATTGGAGAGTAAATTAAAATATATAATAACTTTTCCATTAAGTAACAAAATAATGACTTAAAATAACTATAAGTGTAAACAACTAATTAAGACCTTAGAACTTGAAGAGTACATAATAAAAGGCTTAAGACAAAAAGAAAAAAAAAAGTTCTCACATTGGGCAGTAATAGTAAAAACAAAAATTGTACTAGTTATATTTTCAAAATACTTGTACAATGATAAATGTTTTAATTTAGATCATAATAACATAATAAACAAACTCAAGCAAAAAATAATAATCTTCTTGCAAACAAAATAAAGGGAGTTGAAATTTATTATGAAAAAAATTCATCCTAATACAGTCAGGTAAGTAAAATATCAGACAAACTCAACTTTATTTTCTACAGATAAATTAGTCAATCTACTAGCACAGCTATTAACCTCACTAAATGTACGAGTTACTTTAAAAATCTATAGAAGCACAAACATGCACACACTTACGCCATCTACAAGAGTTCAAGGAATTATATGAGTTGAACCAATAGCTCGACAAAGAAAAGCAAAATCACACTCTAGCCAAAGCTTTTTAAAACTCTTCACTTGAGCATATTTAATAACAAAGATGACACTCATAACTTCAGTACAAAGTGCATGTTGAATATCCATGAAAGCATAAAAACCACCCACATACCTCCATAAGCTGCAAAACTAGGAGTGTTTATGAATTCTAAGAAAAAAATTAAGTTTTCTCATTGTGAGAACTTTAAGAAATTCTGAATTATAAGAATTTAGATTTGATCTTATCATGGTAACTTGTGATGGTCAATCCTATAACTTATCACTTACCTTCTTATCTTTCTTTAATATGACATTATATCTTTTTCTAAACTAAATATTAAAATGATTTCTCTTTGTATTCTAATGAGCAACTCTATTGTGCATTGTTTCATTTTTTTTACCTTGCTTGATGAGAAAAAAAGAGTGATTTTCTTACTTATAAAACCCCATAAAAAAAAAAGAGTGGTTTTCTTACTTATAAAAGCCCATAAAAAAAGTGACTTTCTTACTTATAAAAACCCATAAATGTGAGTGGTTTGAAAAGAAATTACCGAAACTCTAGTATAGACACTAAAAATTCTTAGTAAAGGATAGAATATCCTTTAATGAGCTGTGAAAGGACCAAAATTTCCTAATTAAGTTAATAAATGGAAAATTTCTCAAACTAGTGTAATTTTTTTTTTAAATTTCTAAAATGGTGCATTTTTTTTAATTCCAGATGTGGGTAAATTGTGTAAAGGTTGCACGATATTATTGTGAATAAATCGTATCATTATTGCATGATTTAATTTAAGATTATGTAAAATAGTGGAAAGAGAATATGATTTTAGTTGATTTAATGAAACTGTTCAATAAAGGTAGGATTTTAATTAACTAATTAATTAATCAATTAAAATACTGCACGATTTGAGGTTGATTAATTCTCCCACCGTTCTCCTGATCTCTCACTTTGTATTGGGTTCTGCACATAAAATTAATAGAATTAATTCATAGTGGAATTTTATTAAATATATAATGATTGAAATTTATTGTCATTTTGTGAAGTTAATTTGAATGAAAGAATGGTTACCTACTGTGAAGAAAAGTGACCTGTTGGGAAGACTGGTTGTTTCAACACAAAAGGTAGTTAAATAAAAAGATGATTTTTATATAGTAAAATTTTAAATTATTTGAATTGGTTAGTTTTTAAAACTTATTTATATCTTTTTCCTTCTTAAAACTACTTTAGCTCTCTCTTTTATATAAAAATAACCTTTGCTGTAATTTTATAAAAGTTCCCAAACTACTTCCTCTTTTTTTTCTTTTATAAAATAATCATTGCTGTATTTTTTTTAAAAATATAGTACACATGAATGATATCATTCCTAAAGCAAAATATATATTAAAATAGGTTGTCAAACCAATTTAAAAGTAGAATATGTACAGATTACCTCAAAGTGTATAAATAATTAGTTATATATTTATTTATAATTAACTTTTATCATAAATAAATACTAAACAGAAATATGCATCATTTCATTATAGAGAAACCCAAAATATTATATATTTTTTTAAATAAACTTTTTGAAATTGAATGTTAAAATAGATTTTTTTTTCCTTGTTAAAACTACTTTCGGTCATTGTTGTAATTTAAAAAAAAAATATTAAACATGAATGATATCATTCCTCAAGCAAAATATATACTAAAATAGGTTGTCAAACCAATTTAAAAGTAGAATATGTACAAAATATCTCAAAGTGCATAAACAATTGGTTAAACATTTATTTATAATTAACTTTTATCATAAATAAATACTAAATAGAAATATACATCATTTAGTTATATCACTATTTGTTTATAACAATATACAAGTTGATTATTATGATTACAAACTTTAAAAATTTATTTGTGTGAGGAAGTTCCACAATGAGATCTTCTTATTTGTCTTTTTTGTCTTTTATCGTGTGATGGGGGTGGATTATCATTGTCATCCTCATTTTCATCCTCATTCTCATCTTCATCATTATCATCATCTTGTTGTGGTGCGGGAATTGTAGGTTGGTAATAGTGTGCAGATGGTGGGGTGAATGATGAGGTCGCGAACATATTTGGTGGAGGTGATGGAAGACCAGACATTTGATAGGAAAACATGTTGTAAGTAGATGGAACCTGGTTTAAGAGAGATTGGAATGTCATCTACGGCTGATGATCCACGAATGTGGTTGATGGAGGTGGAGGAAGACTTGATTGACTTGATTCAACAAATTGTTGGTCATGAAAGTGTGGATGGAAAGAAGACCGAACCTCTTGATGTGCAGGCTGAGACTCAAAATCTTGTGAGGTGTTATACTGTAAAGAAAAAAAAGTTAGAATAATGTAAATACTAATGAAAAGTATAGGTTGTGAACTTAAGTCGTCATTTTTTGCATCTTGTGGAGGCGAGACGTAACGGATAGTGTGGTAAATGTACCACTGCATGTAAGGCGTGTTGTCACGCAGATGGCCATTGCCACTAAATTGTACTACTTGAATGAGTCTGTTGTGGTGATCATTCTACATTGTTATCTAACCACTACTAGAAAATTGCTAAATAATGACTGAAATTAGTAACCGAAAAAATCAGTCACTATCGATAACCGAATTAGTGATCAAAAAAATCGGTCACAAATTCGGTCACTGATTCGGTCACTGATTCAGTCACTGATTCGGTCACAAATTCGATCATTAATTTCAGTCACTGATAAAAATAATAATAATAATAATAACAACAACAACAACAATAATAATAATAATAATTGTTAGTATTCTCACAATACTAAATGGATTTGATGAAGCCATACAAGACAAGTTCAGCTAAGCAATGGCAGCAAGCAAGCAATTGGATTTTGGTCTTGATTTGGTGTGAGTGTGTTCGAGATTGATT
>Ga0209700_102462_pt1 | contig 37330 bp, 15 predicted proteins | sample SiratroredBW_FD_187528 | JGI IMG/M metagenome (GOLD analysis project Ga0209700, IMG submission 187528) | Root nodule microbial communities of legume samples collected from California, USA - Siratro red BW (SPAdes) (version 2) | ecosystem: Host-associated > Plants > Roots > Nodule | place: USA...
TAATTTTTTAAGTATATTAAATAAATTTAATTTTTTTATCATATCAATCAAATTATTCTCAAACCTTTTTTTTTTTCCCTTTTTTCTTTTTTTTTTTTTATTTTTATTAATTTTTTTTTTTTTTTTATGTATCGTTATTTAGCTATAGTCTTTTTTCTTGCTATTCTTACATTATTTGTTGTTAGAATATTGGTTGTCGGTTAAGTGTGATCATTATTTATGATTGAAAATGTGATTGCATTTTTATGACTTTCATCGTGTCATAGGATTTTCATAGTTTGATTTTTGCAGGTTTATTCTGACTTATAATATTAAATTTATCGGTAGAAATATTTATGGATAACTACCCACATAATATTTCCATGGGTTATATCCATCGAAGGATAATATTTTCTATAGGTAAATTTATCGACAAGTGTTTTACTGACGAATTTTATATCATTACAATTTTATATCATTATAATTTTATCAGAAATTTTTATTTAAAAACGAATTTTGACATTATCAATAAATTTTGACCGTTGGTAATCCTAACATTTTTGTAGTATTAAGTTTTTTTTAAGGATTTTTAGAATAAGATAGCATTAATACATTCTTCAAGAAATGTTTGAAAGTAAACAATTTTCGTTAGAACTCCTTATAAGACTGATTATGATAAATAATCTCTACAATGCATCTATCACCATTTAATATTAAGAAAAGATTCATTTTAATATTTTGTTTTGAAACTAAGTCAAATACCTTGCGACCAAATGAATTTTTCTTTAACAAAATCTTACTAACAACGTCCCTTAATACAATTTAACAAATAATATGTTATTTTATTAAATTTACTTCTTATACTCCTAATGTATTTTTGAAAATATAATAGTTAATATTAGTTACTAATTAGAAACACTTTTTGTTTAAAAAAATAATAATATAGACTATTAATTAAAAATTAGGCTTTGAATAATGATAGTATATTTGATCTTTGAAAATAAAATTATAGTTTAAATATATTTATAGTCTCTATAAATTAAATGTATTTTACTTTTGGTTTCTAAAAAAATTATTTATATTTTGTCCTTCAAAAATTTAAAACTAATTATTTGGTTTACATAAAATAAGTTTTTTTAGTCTCTTTAAATAATTTTTCTTTAGTTTCAATTTCTCAAAATATGAAATAATTACCACTTTGGTTCCTTACGTTCATTTTAAGAAAAATAATTATTATTATTATTTTAGGGTGTTTTTTTTGGAAGTATAAAATTGAGACACTAACATTCTATTAAGAATAATATAAAATTATAACATATAAATAAGTTTATTATGTTAATTTAAATAAATATTAAAAATATATTATATTTATATTATTCTAATCGCTATTATAACTTTAATCACTATTATAACTTAAATAAATAATAAAGTAAATAAAATTAATGTTTATCTAACTGAAATTAAATAAAGTAAGTATAAATATAAAGAATAAATAAAATAAGTATTAATTAGGTTGATATTAATTTTAGTTATTTTTATTATTTATTTCAATTAAGATCAACTAAGTCAGAATAAATTTAAAATTAACACGTTTTTTTATTTATTAAAAACATTTAAAAGTAGTTAGTATTAACTTAAAATTAATTAAATTGTCTTTATTATTGTTTAACATTAATCCTGTACAAATGAAAATATTTTTATTTATAAAAAATTAACGTCGACCAACTCTATTCTTATAACCAATGTCGACTTAGTTGATAATTAATATATATATATATATATATATATATATATATATTAATTTAAAATTAGTTTTACGTTTTTCTAACTTTTAAAAAGGGATGAAATTTTATATTACGCTAGAATTGACTCAACGGAATTTAATAAGATATTATCTTGGTCAACTTTATTGTTTGAAAATTAATTTAATATTTTCTTGAAATGAAAAAATATAAAAATTTATTAATTCAAAGGAGATTTTATTTAAAATATAACTAAATGAAAATAAATCCATATAAATGTGGGTGTTTCTAAGTTTCTTATAAACTATTTATTACTAAGTATATATTTCTTAACTTAAAAACGATCTGATACTCTGTAATCATCATGAAAAGTAATGTGTAAACTATAAAAAGTGATTTGAAAAATTATTATAAAAAATTTTCTATAGGAGATGCTTCCTATATAAAGTTGGTCAAAACAATTAGGAAATTATTGTACAAACTTCATCCTAAAAATCTTCCCATTATTAATTTCATCATCTTAAAGTTTTGTTCAATCTTAATCTTATTTTCATCTTTAATTTAATCCTTTTCGATGTCAAATCCTTTTTATCTAATTAAATATTTTTAGTTTATGTTTTATTAAATTTGCAATCATTGTTTAGCCAAAAACATTCTCTATAAATACATTATACTGCACTTTAAATTTTCTCTTGCTTTCGCCTAATTGGCATACTGTAATTTATAATATCGTAAGTCGAATATTCCTCTCTCAAGCTTTTTATCTAGTTTTTTCAGGTTAACCCTCTAATTATTACGTCAAATTTGTCGTCAAACAATCTAATTTAATTGGTTTCCATTTACTTCCTTCTTCAATGAATTCAATATTCTTTCAAAAAGCGAATAATTTAATTATTACCATTCAATGTGTCAATAATATATATAAAAAAAAAACTAATTAGAAATACATGTTATAACAATCTCTTAAAAAATATCTTGCACACGTGAAGATGGAAGGAGTAGGTCTTTTTTGTTGAAATGAGTTAGAAATAAGCACGGCTTTGATAATTTGATGGGTTAAGAAAGTGATAATTACGGAGGAAAGTGTAGTGGAACCCTAGGTAATAAATCAATTGCAACGTATCCTGTCCTTACAGAAATGAACAAAAAGATGTTACAGATGCTGAAAGTTGAAGACAAAACAATGGATAGAGCTAAAACAATGGACATTAGAAAACGAAAGATGATTAATACTTAGCGAGGAAGAGAGCATGCATCTCCATCAACCCTCATTTGTAGTTTATCTCTTTTAGAGAAAAGCAAGAGGGGACCAGAACCCTACCTTCCATTAGTAGTTATTGCATTCACAAGAACCCTCCACATATTCCATCTATAATGTGGTCCGGTTTCTCAACCTATGACCAAAGGAATAAATGAGGTTTCCACACTCACTCACTAATCATATTTATCACCTAACACGTTTCGTTTAGTCTCAACCTTGCATACATTTTCTTTTATTTACACATGTACTGTACAAAAACTTTCCTTTCACAATGTGAAACGAAATTTGTTCATTTTTGGTCGGCTTTTGTCTCATTGATGATTATTTTGTAATATATGGCTAAATGGGTGGAAAATATCGCACATGACATGATGTTTTGCATTCTATTATAAACATGCATAATGCCTGGGTTTCTTCTCTAGTCGAGTCTGGTTTTCTGGTCCCCGTTTTTGACGTTACGTGGGATGCTAACTAGCAACAGAAGAAAATGCAAAATTATCATCTCTGGTCTGCTGTTCTCTAGGATAAACTATTGACACTTGGGTCAACAATTTAGATATTTTTTGGAACTTGTCGATAAGTGATGAAAATAACTGATTCTAGTGGAATAGAAAATGTTCTTTTTGAAAATATCACGTTTTATAACAAATAAAGACATTTTGGAAAAAAAATAAAGTAATATATACAAATTTTACTGAATTTTTTGTTTTTACTAGACACCGAAAGATTTCTTCCTCAAATTATTTTATCAATATATTTTTTTTACTATTAAGTTTTAATCTCTTGTATTTTTTATATAATAGAAACTTGATTATATAAAAATTATACCATAGACCTATATATATATATATATATATATATTTAAAATATATTTTTCCATATAAGATTTAATAAAAATATTCTCTCACAATTATAAAATAAAATAAAACTTATTATCACATATTTAAAAAAAAAACACACCACACAAAAAGAAAGCTAAGTTAGAAAGTTTAAAAAAATGTATTAAATTTCTATCACAAGCAGACTACAACAAATCACATCACACTCAAGTAATACAATTAATTCATATGATTTGGTTTAATCGGCGGTTTTTTTCACACCGTAATGCAGTCATATGAACCTGCTAACCCATATGAACTGGTCTAATCACTTTTTTTTCACATTGTAGTGCAATTATATGAACCTGTTAACCCATATGAACTGGCCTAATCAGTTCCTTTTCACACTGTAGCGTAGTTATATGAACCTGTTAACCCATATGAACTGGTCTAATCGATTCTTTTTCACATCGTGGGCAGAGTCATATAAACATGTTAATCCATATGATATGGTCAAATCGGTTCTTTTTCACACCATGACGCATTAATATGAACTTCCTTTGATTCTTACCACATGGTAATATGATTCCAATCTACTAATAGATTCAGGATATAATCTTCTATACAAATCCACAAATAATGTACATATTAATAATCTCAACACGGGTATCTGAAGATACTTTGTCTCGATCATACACAACATCATTCACAAACATTGATACTATATCATACAATACATAAACACTAATTCAATTTAATTCAAATTTATGCAATTCATACTTACTAAAAAAATAATTACAATATCTATTAAAACATTCAAACTGGTTTCCCTTACCCGAATTCACAAATATATCTCTCCCATCATTCATAACCTTCACTGTTTCAAAGTAAATTAACATTTAAAAAATTATGCAATTAGCTTCCCTTACTCAAATTGACAAATATATCTCACACATCATGCATAACATTCACTATATTAAAGTAAATTAACATTTATAAAAACATATAATTAGCTTCTCTTACCTAAATTCACAAAAAGCTCCAAAACCTTAAGGATATCAGATATAACATAAACTCAGTCTAAAATTGTGATCTAACACTCTTAACCTACTTAACGTCAGTCAGGAATCTAAGTGTGACTTCTGATCATCAATCTGATAACAAATGAGATTTGAAGTCTAGATTGAAGACAAAGAACTTTAAAGAAAAACAATTTTAGAGGAACTAGTTATTTTTTTATAAAATAAAAACTAAATAACTGGTTTTTTTAATTATTTTAAACTTTTCTATTAAAAAATATTCAGATATTATTTTATTTATCTCTAATACTAAATTCTATGTTAATTTTTATTATGAAATTATTTTCTAAAGTATTACAAATTACCATATTAATTTAGGTTTTTATTGTCATTTTATTATTTATCAATGTAAAAATGTTGAATCCAAGTAATAAAAATATATCTCACATATGTTGTATAGACACATATAATAAAAAAGTTGAAATATATAAATAATGCACAAATATAACATGTTTCAACCGATTCTTAACCAAATTCGGGTATATTAATACTCTTATGTTTAACTGTATATAATATTATCATATAACGTGCAATGCGTAAGAAATATAATAGAAATAAATGAATCATATTATAGTAAAACATTGTCATAATCCACTCTCAACTAAAATAAAATATAACAAAAGTCACTTAAAATAATATATATGGTTATGATTGTGTCCCATGATAATTATATATGAGAGATTTTTTATGAGAAAATCATTCAAGTCAAGATAGAAAACTACAAACACCTTGAGGCATAAACCCACATTCATTCTCAAGAAAATATAAATAGATAAAACAAGTGTACATAAATACATATACATATGGTATAAATGAAACTTTGGATTTTCAGTTATTGAGTCACTTCTTAGACTTCTCAAATACACGTGAAGATATATATATTTTCATATACACGCATAAGTCTTACAAACAAAAAAATATCTACTATATTTTTTTATATATTTTTAAGTTAAGGTGTTATTGCACTTACTTTTTATTATGCTATGTTTTTTTTTAGAATCTAAATATAGTATCTAAATTTATGTTAATCTTATCGTGTTTATTATTCTTTTATTTGAAAGTTAATGTCATTATCTACAATTTTTATGTTGATAATGAAATTTATCTCAATGGTCTACTATTAATAAAATAAGAATGATAATAAATTCTTACTTTAATATATTGGCAATATAACTTTTGCTAATGGAAAATGTTTACAACTTAATTGAATTCAACGTCATTAGTTAGAGAAAACTAGGCTATAACTTTTATGAAGATGAGCTTTCGTAATTTGGTGTAAAATATAGGAGTTGTAATATTTAAAATCAAACACTTTCTATTACATCTCTTACATCATTGTATTTGAAGTCACATTTTTATGGAGAATCTACTTATGTAGTTTCTCTCTAGTACGTCTCCCAAATCTTCATATACATAACCACACCTTTATAACGCGCATTAAAATTATTATTATAACATTGTAATTTTACTTTTGGTTCGTATAATTAACACATATATCTCATTATAAATTTCAAACCTTAATATTCTAATTATTGCACACAGCAGAGCACAATTTACATATAAAAGTTTTTCCAATTTTCTAAATTTAAAATTTAAAGAACGCTTTTAATGTTTTGAAACGTATTTTACGAGTTTATAGATCAAGTAAATTTATAGTTTTTCTTCTTTACTTAGTTATTTAATTAATAGATTTTTTTTAGTTTTCTTGTTTTAATCAACTACTAGACTCCTCAAGAAATAATATATAATAAGATATATTTTTCTCAAACAATTTAAAAAAAAAGAAGCATATATATAACATATATTTTTTTAACTCGTTAAGCTAATAATAAGATTGATTCTGTTGGCAAAACTTTTGTGAGAGAGAACCTAAGTTCGAGTTTTGTAAAATACATTTTAGAAGTCGTGGGAAATTTTAAGTGTGTGAAAATCCTAACCGAGAAAAAGTGTAATATATTATATAACTCGAGGTTTCACTAGGAATCCAACCCAGAAGCTTTAATTATGATAATCATAAAATGAAATTTTAGACGCATATAATCGACATGGTATTTACTATTTTGTGTAAAATTGGTAGCGAAATCTAAGATAATGTGTAGTGAGCTAGTAACCTTGATGTAAGGATAAAAAAAGTTCCAAGGCATTCCTTCAAAATTAAACATCCCTAATTTACTTCGATCATAAGGGTGTTTTTAAATCACTCTAATACAATTTAAAATGGCAAAATCCAGTTAGATGAATTATACATGAACTTGATTTACCTAAAGTTAATATATTTCAGAGAGAACATTTGAGGAATCTTCAGTAAAATAATAAAATAAAACATTAAATTGTGAAAATATGTATTTTCATAAAATTATTAATTAATTTCTTTCTTTATAATGACCATTTAATCAAGAAATAATAAAGTAAACTTGTTTTTTATATAATAATGAAGAATGCGTCAATTTATAATTTTAGCTTGTGCTATTTTCTAGCAAAGAATTGTTATGATTATGAAATGAGAAAATACATAACTATATATGCTTGTAAATTTTATGTAGAAGGTAACTTCTCCACACTTTATGTCCTCGAACTAATTGTAGGATAATACTTACGAGTAAAATTAAAACTGTATTTTACTTAAAAAATATTAAAAGTACTTACAACATTATAGTTAGACCTAAAAATGGCGGTTGATAATCGTGATGGTAAAAAATGTGAAATAATTTTCAATGACTATTATTATTTTAATCGTCATTAAATATGTAATATTGTTATTTTGATAGTAATTAAATGTGTAATATGACTACTAGTGTCATAGCGGTCATCATTAATGTTATTTGTTTATATTGATTCTATTTTATGATTAGTTCAAATCTTCTTAAGACCACAATTTATTCATATATTGTATTTATAGATTAAAATTTATAAAACAATGATTTAAGACCATTATGCCTTAATATAATTGATGATCATTGAAATCAAAGTTATTCATAATCTGAAATTGTTTAATATTATGAATATATATATATATATATATATATATATATATATATATAATTATTTTAAATGAATTAAAAATTGTTAATTATGATATAACATATAAAAGAAAAATTTTATGGATAAGTTAAACTAGTTTTTATTATGAGTTGTAAAAGCTATTTGAACATCTATTATCCTAAAGTGTTACGAAAAAACAATAAAATATGTTGTTTGTGTGATTCTAATGCAACAAATGCTTAAGAATCAAATAATAACTTACAATATACAATAACTTTGCATCAGTCTATAGATTATAAATAACTAATTTACTAATGAATTGGTCAAACATAATGAATTATTATATTTAAACTTTTTTATTATCATGCAAGTGATCTTTATTGAAAAGGATTGTACACGTACTCTTTAATTTGTTTTAATGTGAAGTAGACAATAATAACAAAAAAATTACCATAGGGTATAAGTTTAATGTAATAATATAAAAAAGCCAAATTTAATTACTAATAACAAGTAGTTACTACAAGAATTTTGCACGGTGAATAATTTAATTATTATTTTCCCACTACTTAGCAAAGCATTTTATGGTTGCCATACTATTTGACCATGTATAAAGTGAATACATATTTTGCTATCAAATTTAATATTTGTCAAGTTTCACAATTTTTTTTAGAAAACATTTATCAAATTAAGTTTTATAACACATTTTTATATGCAAGCTATTCGTGAGAGTTTAGTTAGGACTAACAATATATTGCTAGGATTGACAAAAAATTAATTATAAGTAATAATACATATAAGAATTAAGACATCACTTCAATCCAAAACTTAAAGTTAATGAATTTGTGAATTTTTTTATGTAGTTTTTATCTTGCTTATTTTTATTTAATAATGTAAAATTTAAATTCATATACTTGAAATCTTAATAATCTTCATTTTTAAGTTTTAGTTTTTTTAATATTAGTATACGTCCTCTCAAGTGGTGACTCACTTGTACGATTATTTTATCACAGTATATTAGGTTTTATGAGAAAAAATGTTAGGGAGTTCGACACCAACGAGCATTCTATATAAAAAACTATGATATTAACTTTAATCCAAAACCTTAAGATAATGTGTTTGTGGTCTTATTTCTTATATAATATTTATATTGTTCATTCTTAGTCATTGTGAGATTCAAACTCACATTTATAATCTTAACAAACGATAAAATTATTATTAGTCATTGTGAGATTCAAACTCACATTTATAATCTTTAACACACGATAAAATTATCATGAGAGATTTGTGAAAGATCAATTAAAACATTTTTTTTGAGCGATTTAAAACAAATAAAAAAATGTATATCCGATTAAAATTATTTGATTGAGTGAGTCAGAAGTTGGTGATACAAAGAGATAATATAATAATATAAGATGATACATGAAGAATATAGTGATTGCTAAACACAAAGCCAAGTAGGTGGTGGAAAAAATGAAAAGACCAATAAACACACGTAAGAAAAAAGAAAGTGAAGAAAATTATATTTGAGAGCAATATAAGGAGATATAAAATGACCAATATAAAATAATCATCTTTATAACTAAATATGATATTCAAGACATTTTTATCAGTAAACTAAATTTAATTAAAAAATATTATTTATTATGACAATTTCCAAATCATGGTAAAAAATATCATTAATTACATGTTTTGCTAGTACTATATCCTCAAACAAAAAAATTATTTTTCTTATCTAAAAATAACTATATAAGTTAATTTAAAAAATAAATCTTAAAGGTTCGGTTGCATTAAACACTTGAATTTTTTTTCCACACTTTAACCATTTAGAGTAGTAGTTTCTATTCAAACTAGACTGCCACCAACAAAAATATAAGTGTATTAACAAGAGAGAATTTTCCTTCAAATTTAAGCATATATTAACATAATGACATATGCTTTAAATTTAACCTATAAATAAAGATTTTTATGAGAAAATGTAAAGTTATTTATTTGATGATAAAAGAATCTTAGTGTACTATAAATAGTAAAAATGGATTAAATGTGGAAGTGGTGGTAAAGAGAAACAAGCATATGTGGGAGGAGTGGGTGGTGAAAGTTCACATGGGAGGAGGATCTAACAGAGCAGAAGAGCACACAAAATTACATATATGCCTCCCTGCGGGGTAGAAAATTCCAAGGAAGCAGATGCAGGTGAATACAATAACAAACCCACAAGGATGCCAGAAAAGGAAAGTGTATTGTGTATGGAAGAAGAGAGGGTGAAAATTGGAATGAGAGAGAGAAGAGGGAAAGCGCGTCCCAGAAAGGGAAACCAAAGGAGTAGTTTGTCTGAGTGAATGATGAAAGCGATCTAACAAACGAGACCACAATGTGTGTGATAGGACCAATCACTCCTCACCCAAGTCCTACTCTCTGTCTCAGTCACCATCATCTCCACACACTTTTTTTTTTTTTTTTCATTATTATAATTACCATCAACACACAAACAAACTCCACCACACACCACTTCCCAATTATTATAAAACTACACCATTCCGAAACAACTTTGTCTTTCAAAAAACAATTTTGTTCATGTAGACCCCAATTCTTTTCCAACCGTTCAAGAAATCCCATATTTGGAAACGCCCAACTTAAAGGGTAAAAAAGGTGGTCTCGACCCAACCCATTTGCTACCTCACTTTACTCTTTTCCATTTCATTTTTCTCACTTTCTCCACCCACCTTGTCTCTCACCATAACCATCCTATTCTTTTCACTTCTATTTTCCTTATTATTTCTTACACTCTTTATTTTTCTCATAGAGGGCCTTAAACCTTAAACTTGGTAGGGTAAAACTAAAAATAAATAAGAGAAAGAGAAATGAGTGTCACTGGGTGTGGCAGTGTCTCATTGATAGGATGCAAAGAAAAAAGATCTAAGGTGAGAGGGGCTTTAACCTATATACTGAGCACTGAATTGCAGAGTCTCACTTTGTACTCCAATCTGTAATTTGCTGGCTTTGTTTGCTTCTTTTCTTTACGTAGAATCAAGGCCCATGGCATCAAATATTTGGACCACCACCAACCTCTTCTTCTTCATCTATCCTGCACTGCCTCTCATCATCTGAGCCAACTATCTATGATTCTTAGCTTACTCTCATAAGGGTTTGTAAAACGGGATCTTGGACCACGGTACTTCTTCATCTACTAAGCTCTTCAAGATATTATTATCAACTTCGGATATGCTAATATCAATTCAAAAAATAACATATATATTATACACCAGGAGAAACTGTTGACATATATACTCATATTTTATTTCATTTTTATTATTCATTCTAATATCATTATTAAATTATTTTAACAAGGATGTCGGGTGGTATATTGATTGTTGAAATATCATTTTTTATATACAATTCTGACTGTGTTTAGAAACCGTTTATATAGAGATTTGCACATTCTAAAACACCAAAACAAGGATTTTATTTTATTTTTATCTTTTCCATTGAACGTGGATTTACAAGTTTTAAATTGTAAATCAAACACCCACGATATTATGAAATGTTAATCACAATTAAAAAAATATTCCATATTTTCCTTTTAATTATTGTATTCTACAAAATTTTGTTCTTTTTTATTTATTTATTTATTTATTTATTTTAAATTTCAAGATAACATAATTTACTTTTAATTATACCCTTAAGTCAATTAATATGGAAAGATAAAATAGAGAGAAAATATAATGATACATAATCTACACTAAAATAAAAAAAATAATGAAAGAACTAAAATAGGTAACTCACTTAAAATTACTTTAAAATAAAAAAAATCAAATATTTTTGTTAGTTTAAATAAAAAAAAAACTTTAAACAACTATTATAAAGCAACAATGAGATACTTTAAAAAAATATACAGTTTCGTTCTGTTAACAAGGCATAAAGTTTACAATTTTTTCCTTACTCACCTTAAATGTCATATTTATAAGAGTTATTGATTCTATATATTTGCTATAATATTCATTAGGGCTTCAGTCCTATTCAAAGTCATATCACAAATGTATTGGTCAATGAAACTTAAAAGAACGAACGGGAGAAAATGAAAAGATACTCCTTATATACATATTCATACATGTAATGCAGTTCCAATATATTTAGGTTTTAGGGAAGTTGAATTTTGTAGCCCTACATTTTTACATAGATCCTACGGGAACAAACTCTGCTCTACTTCAGTAAATTTATAATAGGAAGAAAAGTTCATAGCCCTACATTTATTATAGTTAAATATATTTTAAAATATTACATTTTATGTTTTGACTACTAATATATAGAGGTTCTTTTTGTAATTTAGGACAATATTATGCGTTCTTATTTTTATATTTTGTTTGAATATAGAAAAGAAATAAGAGATAAATTTTAAAAAAATAATGAAATTCAAGAAAATATCTCTTCATCTATCTAAACGAATAGAAGAGAGTAAAAGAATGAACAAGTTAGATGATATAATTTTTTTAGTTTAATATAAAATAACAGTATCAATTTTATATGATTTTTTATCCTTCTATATAAAAAAAAAGTACTATAAAAATATACTCAAAGGACAAAATTAAAAACTATCAACACATTTCTAAGCGAGGAGAAGGATTTATTCTTTTGTATAAACTCACCCAAGAAAATTTATCTTATAATTTTGGCACAATCCAAACAATGAAATAATTCCTTTCCACACTATTTTCTGCCCTAATTAAATTATGGAAGTGTGATGATCACTTTGGGCGGTGAGCTGCAACAACACATCGTCAATCAATACTCTGGACTACACAGGTGTTGCTTTTTCTTACTCAAATAATACGGTTTGCAGAGTGATTAAGTTTAATAATTTTTTGCTTTATTTTATTTTTCCGTTTTGGTAGTACAACCCAGCAGTAGTACAAGAAACCTAAAACTTGGGTCTTATATTAAAACTATTTGAAGCATACTTTTGCTGAAAATATCTAAGATGACGCTGGTGATGACGAAAACGTGTATGCTTTAAAACCATATTTTAATTGTTTACCAAACACAAGGGCCAAAGGAACAAATGGGTGATTATTTTAATGGGAAGACTATTATTTTTGCAACCTACGAGATAACAAAGTTTATCATCAAACATTGAGTCTGATTCATTAACGAGTCAGAAGCTGTTCCCTCTCAAACTCACATGTCTACAATCGTTGAACCCAACCAATCCATTAACCAATGACGTCTCTGCTCCACAAAAGTACATCCCCTATTATATATTAATATGATACGATGAAACAAACACCTGTTTTTACTTTTAATTAACATTGTTATTATGCGCTCACTTGAGATGTTTGTGGGAAAGGTTAAAACTGACAATGGTTAAAGTGATAAACCCTCTCAAAACCCCTTCGCCATTATACCCTTTTGCTTCTTTTTTCTCTCTCTCACTCCATGTATCAGTGTCCTTTTGGAGCTTTAGACGAACAATGATAGGTCCCTCTCATCATAATGGCATTGTCTGACTGCTTTTGGCCGAGAGAACTGATTCAAAGGACACCGTTGATGGAGACTATTCATCACCATCCGATGATATTTCCAAGACACCAGAAAATAAACCATTTTGTATCTCTGATTTTTCCCTGCCTCCACCTCCAACCTACTCCTATCAATATATATAAAAATTCCCTGCTTCCTAATTTTATTTTTCTTTAACTTTTTTTGCTCGTTTAAGCTTTACCTAGAGTTGTCTCAACGTTTTTTGTCAAGCTAAACAACCCACCATTGCCCTTCTAAGCAACCAAAGCTAGCATCTTTCCTTGGAAAAGTTTTTAAGACCAATCCCAATCCAAAGAGAAATAAGGAACAAATTGACAACCATGTGTAGGTGATAGCAATGCATCCCAAATTAAGAAACGAATAGGTGCTGTCATAAATACCACAACGCAGAAAAGCAATAAATCAGAGTTATACAAGATCATAAAATTTTAGTCAGAGCCCAGAATATCTAGTTAAAGATTTCGTCCGTTTGTTAGTTTGACTGACCCAGACCAAGACCAGAAATAAGTACCCAATTTGGATTCTTTTTTTTTCTTTCATCCTTTCTTTTCACCTCAATAGTTAAACAAGTTATGGTCTTCCTAAAGGAGGTGGCTAGGTTGGACATGGACACAGCCTAACACCGCATCCATTTTTACATGCTAAGAAAAGAAAATGATTTTTTTGGGGTGGTGGGGGTGATGATATTCTTAGGGAGCAGATTATGATCATTTGAATGTAACTGGCGAGGCAGAAAATTTCTATACAGGGTCATGAGGGTCTCATGAGAGTGTGGAACCCATTTTTCGGCAGCCAACCTTGAGAAGAGGGTCTTATCTGTTGTGGGAATCCTGATGATGCTGCAGCAGTTGCTAAATAATGTGGAGGCCCGGATTGCCACTGTTGTTGATCGGCCATTGACAATGAAAGATCACTTCCAATACGGCCTCCAATGCTGCTGCTGGGAAACTACATTTAATAAATAAATATAAATACTCCTATGCATAATAAGATGCTCATAAATAAAACAAATAAATAAATAAATGGGCTGACAACTCGAATACTAAAAATGTGTCTTAATAGCGGGGGCTCGTGTTTCCATATTTTCTGATCTCTCTTTAATGTATGAGCTGAAATAAATTAATTGAAGAGATACCCACATGAAAATTTGGTGGGTGAATGGGAGGAAAATTTTGAAGCATTTGAGACTCTCCTCCGGGAGACCTGTAGGGACCATATCTTTGCATTTCACTGGAGGCTGGAGAATGAAGGTGGGTTTGACTTAGCATCCTCAATGCTTCACTCTCCCCGTGCACATCCCTTCCATGTGTGTCCTTGTTGCCTCTATTACATGGTTTTGGCAGTATATTCACCAGCTGAACCAAAAATTAGTACACAAATAAAACCGAACAATATTATATTAGAACACTTAAAAGGAATCCACAAACCACCAAAATCTATATATAATAACAACTATCAACCAACCTTTGGCTTGCTTGGCCCATTTCGCCAATTAGATTCAGACGGGAGGTGTTGATCATGATTTGCAGCATTTGTGGCATGATTCCCCAACCCTTGATTATTGCCAGCCTTTGAACTTGAATTTCCCAAACTTAAATCCAGATTGTGATCTGCACCGTTACCTGTGGATTCTGCACCTTCATATATATACATGTGGATTAATTAATTAATAAAAGATAAACACCATTTTTGAAAAAATAAAGCTAAAATAATTCCATTACTTACCGGAATTAAGCTCATTCTCATAGATGCTGGGATCAAAATTGGTTACTGCCTCTTTGCCATTGCATTTGATGGCTGCTTTGTCATAAGCCCTATAGTAAAATGGGTATTAATTAAAACCCTAATGATGATTAATAGTTTAATGTTCTTAGCTAGAGATATGCAATCTAGTAAATGGAAGGAAGAAAGCAAAACAAGATAGTTTACTTTGCAGCTTCAATCTCGGTGTCGAAGAGACCCAAATAAACGTACCTAATGAATCAAATCAAATGAGTTAATCTTAGTCAGGACAAAGATAAGAAGTTTAGATTCTTTAGCATGAACAATGAGAATATCTAAATAAAAGAGAAAAAAGGAAAGAAAAGAAGACATACTTTTTCCCTAAAAATTGACCCATTCGAGCTTCCCATCTTCCACACTTGTGCAAAGTTACACCTCTATACTTGGAGCTTCCCCTCGGAAATCCAGTGCTTTGTCGGCGAAGCACGTGAACGAACTCTTCCTTGGTAAGATTGCTCATCTATTAACATCACATACAACCAACCAAATCACGAGAATAATTCGAGATAGAAGAAATAACAGTAACCGCAGAAGATAAGGTGTATTCTATGAGAATGACTACTGTTCGAGATAAGATAGAGACATGGATGAATCCTTTTGTATGGAATAAAATAAAATTTGTAAACGGACCACCTGCTTCAAGTCGTCTTCATAATCTTCAATATTGAAGTTTATGTCGGCCTCCACTCCTCGGAACTTGATGGCGGCACGATCATAGGCACTGCAAAGAGAGACGAAATAGAGGTTTTTCTTTGAGGCTCACATATTCCACAACGAAATGTGATTTATATTTGATTCGGTTCAAGGCATAGAAAAAGTTATATTACAAGCTTAGTAAACTAGAGGAGGGGGCAAGGGCTCACCGAGCAGCCGCATGTGCTGTGTCAAATCCACCTAGACAAATTTACCCAGACAAAACCATCAAGTCAGTCACCACAATAAAATTTCCCCACACATACACAACACAACACACTCACTCTTGTCTCTACCACATCATAGCCGAGACAAAAAACACAAAAGAAGAAAAAAAAAACGGTTTTAGCCGCTTAAAACAAGATTTAGGGAAAATAACTGCCACACTTCACACACACAATCATTGTTATCGTTATGCTTACCTAGATACACTTGTTTTCCACAATCCCTGCAATACCACGGACACAAACAGAACCGATAAGAATCAAATTTTGATGGTGAGAAAACTCCAATTTTTTAGACCTTCAGGTACACATTATTTTTCTTATGAAATGGAAAGCACTAACCATATATGAGACTCCCACCGACCCGTTCTTCTGTAAAAGGTGACTCCTCTATACTGAGAACTCCTTGACCTCGGTCCTCGGCGACTCTTCTTCATAGGCTGAGAAACTTCAACTGACTTTCCAGCACCAAGTGCTTCTGATTGGCAAAATTTTACACCCACCCAGTGAGCCCGAGGAAAGGTGGAGCTTCCACCACCCGATGCAACCGCCACGTCAGCCTCTTCCACCGGAAAAAACTGTCTTGTCACAGGTGGGTGGTCACTGTCCATGGACTCATAATCTTGGGTCACAGAGAACCCGAAAATCTTGCTGCTTCGTTTCTTCATGCTTTTTCTGCCACCTTCTTCGTCTTCCTCCTCGTCCTCCTCCTCTTCTTCTGATCCGTCCTCGATTACCACAGCTGAAGAGCTCGAATTGGAAACAGATCCAACCCTTTTGCCTTTGATGTTCTCATCGTCCCCGTCCATGGAAGTCTTGAGGGAAGAACACCCTTCGGATTCCTCGTCCTTCCTCTGATCGGGTGAGTCATTGAGATCCCACATTCTAACATTAACCAAAACTAGCAACCCAAGTTTGTGCTCCTCACTCTCACATCAAAAGACCAAACCTTTGTCTTGCCCTTCTATTTTAAATTTAATTTGGGGTGGCTAGAGCAGAAGAAATTGAAACTGCGTGCGTGTGTGTGTTATGGGGTGTGTTGTCGCGGTTTGAGAATAAAATAATGGAGATGAGAAAAAGGAGAAGTGGTAGAGGTAGCGAGGTTGGGAATTCAGAGAAGAAAATCAAACCTAGGACGAGTGAAGAGAGAGAGAGAAAGAGGTAGGTGTTGCAAAAATGTAGTAAAGGAGATGTTCAAAGATCTTTGTATTCCCCAACTGCCCAATACAGCATAGACGAGGCCAGTTTGAGCAAGCTTAGACGAAAGCATCTCACCCTCTCCTTAACACCCTTCCTTTCTTCTCTCTCTCTAACCACTTGCTTCTCTCTTTTCTTTTCAATGACTCATAATTTCATTCTCTCTCCATCTCTAGATTGTCCTTTTTCTTGTCATTCGTCACTCTCGAAAAAACAAATATTTCTATTTCTGTTTTCTTTATTATTATTTCCTCTAATTCACCCTCTCTTTCTTTCTTTTTTTTTCATTTTTACTGTTTTTTCTCTATTTATTAGAGAGGGGGTCAGAGAGATAAATAAGTGTTGAGAAAATTGGGAAAGAAAGAACCATCTCTTTCTTAAACAACTTTCCCACGTTAACCAAATCGAAAAGCATCCACGGTGTCTTTCTGGCTCCTAATTACCCAGTAATGGAAATAGACAGCGCAAGGAGTCCTAAAGAAAGATAATTACTCAAAAATAGCTTTTGTTAGCTTCTAATCGCTAACCATTTCGCAAAGCCCCTTCTCCAATCCACGCCTCCAAGCATTTTTTATCTTTTTAGGATTATGACTACGTTTTACCATGTGGAGTGCCACGGGAGGAAAAAAAAGGAAAGTAATTAGAGGTGGTGGGGAGGGGTATTTTGGGGAAGGAGATGGAATATTAAATAATAAGTATTTAATTTGAGAGTTTTGAGCAGAGTGTAGAAGGGAAAGGAGAAAGAGTAAAGAAAGGAAGGGGTGTTTGAGTTTGTGATAGGTTTTGGCATCAGAAAAGGAAATGAGAATAATAGTAGTAAAAGGAAACTCTTTCCAGAAAAGTCCAATCCAAGAGTACGGGAAGAGGGCCACCTTTGCCTCTTTCGTTCTCCAAGCGACCAATGCCCTTCCTACGCTGTACCTTGTATTTATGACCCTATCTTACACTACCTCACTCTCCTCAAACTGCGCGTGTTACCTCTATGTAATCTTTGTTTTTTCCCTTAAAAAAACTAAAATACATTTTATTCAAATAAATACTGCTTTTTATTTTTCAAATTTTAAATTCCTTTTCTTTACCTATCATTTTCATTTTCTCAAACCAAAGTTTTTATTCCTTGTCTGTTTATAAAATGAGTTATCACAGGTAACCACAGATAGATTGAAAGAGATCAAGAGAAGTATGGTATTTATATTGTTTCCATTCTTTCACTTTACAAAAACTTCCATACACACAAGAACATATTTTCAGTGTATGTTAAAAGAAATCTCACAAGTGAACATTTTTTCAGTGTATGTTAAAAACAAATCTCATAAATGGCAAAATCATATTCCCCGGGACTATGATATTAACGAAAATCTATTAGATACACATTGTAGATGTAAAAATGTGTAAATGCATGCATTTTACGTAACAATTTTATGTTAACAAGAATAGTTTCGTAATAGGATGGGAGTGTAACTGTGACAATATTATAAATTTTAATAGATAAAAGTGTAATATTTTCTAATCGAAACATTCTAGTATAATTTTACCCAATATTAAATAAATGATGTAAGGAAAACAAAATTGTGTAAATCTAATATAAAAAAGGTGTATAATTGATTTTTCCTTATAAAATCATAAATATATAGGTTAACTTATAAAAGTCATAGACTATTATTTTCTTTTTGAAGAAATTTAAAGGGTCAAAAACATTTTTAAAATTAATTTTACTTAGTTAATTTCAATCAACAAATATCTAAAAAATTATAAAAAAAATTAAATAAAAAGAAGGATAAAATCTCTCAAAATATCAAAATATTTAACATCGAGTCAATAACATAACAATATTTGATACTATATAGTGTAATAAATTTATGAATTTTTCTCATTTATAATAGGTTAAAATATTAGTAAAATTTTCATTAATTTGCCACAAGCCAACAACACATGATAATTTATTTTTTCTATCTTATATGTTATTCAACTTAATCATTTATAAATAATGTGAGACTTCAATTCATACTAAAACACTAAAAACCCTAAATCCTAGACATTAAAAATATTTTCCTCAAGTACTAGTTTCTTTCATATTGGTAGTCCCTACAACTAAAAACATTTTTAAGCATCAGTATCTCAAGATGAGCCTTACTTTCAGGTGAGTTGAAGACTCACATAAAATAAAAATAAGCAAGTTGAGTAACATATAAATAAAAAATATTTAAAAACTTGTTGTCTTAAGGTATAAAGTGATTATCATTTGCTTATTTGTTAACTATGACTTATTAGTAAAGATCTTCTTATTCTTTCCATCAAATTTCTCAACATATGAAATATCATAAAAAAGTTATTGTAACACTCTTTTAATGAATTTTGAGATTGCTTAAAACTAAAGTAGTCTCGATATTTAGGATATATGAATATAAAATCTCTTGTCTATCTCTTTTACTTATTAAAGGAAAAAAATCTTTTAAAATATCCTTTAAAGAAAAAAAAAAGTTATCAAGTATAAAAAAGTTTTATGTAAAATACAACTCAACACCTTCTTTTGTTTTTTGCATTATAAGTTGTAAAGTTAAGCATTGTAATAAGTGATAAAAGAAAAACATTTGAAATGGAGAGTAAAGGAGTTTATATGACATGATAAAGATGTCAAAATGCAATATAAATGCATTACAAAAGAATATAATCATCTTCAATTATGTCAAAACAATGTACATCATTAATTGTATTTTTATTAAAAATTGAATATAATAAATACTATAAATATATACTTGCCAAAGAAAAATGTGGGATACAATTTGTATTGTCCTTCATGTTGAAATGAAAGCTCATTTTGGAATCGCAGTCTAATCAAGTTTTTTATGTCTATTTGCATATTTTATCCTTTATGCTTAACCAACATCTTAGTGTAGAGTTGTCTCTCTTCACCAATGCCTTTTGTTGATATGGTCATTCAAAGTGAGATTAACACCAATGCCTTTTAATGATATTATCATTCAAAATGAGAGCGAAAGAAGAAGAGAGACCAAAAATAAGAAAGTAATTAAAAATCTTATTTTAATAAATAACATACAAATAAACAAATTTTGAGATATCACAAGCAATATGATCTAAAATATCAATATTTGACAATATATTGTTTAAACATTGCAAAAGCTCAAATATTATTTCCACAACACAAATAGATTACATGTCATCCACACATTACAATAAATTATATATAGTCTAGAGTGTAGATTAGACAAAATAACATTTACACTTTATATCCTAAATGGAACTTAAGTGTTTTTATAACCAAAATTATTATTTCATGTTATTTTTCAAAGCTTTGTATGTTGTTCTTTAAGCATATTTGGAGAAAGAACATGTTCCCAACATTCAAGACAAAATGTTAGATAATAACCATAAAAAGGCTCATGTTAAACATTAGAAAAGCATATACTTTTGCTAGATTTTTAATTAGCTCAACAAGTGAGAGATATTCTATTAATTAAAGACAGATAACCAATGAATACAATCTTGTTTAGTAACCAAGTTAGTAAAATGCATTCAATGTCATTTAATATAATTTTTTTCAATCCTCATCAGAAATATCACCTTAAATATCTCTCTCCATATATCATAATACACACTTAAAAAATACATACATAACTATATATATATATATATATATATATATATATATATATATATATATATATATATATATATATATATATATATGTAATACTCAAATTTTGCAAAACTATATACTAATTTCTCTTTGCATACTTTTACTAAAACCCAAATCTCATATTTCATTTTGGTCCTAGCATTTTTTTCTTAGTATATACAAAGTTTTTTTCTTTTTCTTATGTCTATTTATATTATACTATATATACCATTATATTCTATATGAAAATTTTGATGAATTCACTAACCTGAAATGAAAGACTAAGAAAAGGTGTAAAATTTCGAAGATAAAAAGAATTCCGATTTTGGGTCAACTTTACTATTTTAATTAGTATATTCTGAATAAAAGAGCTTTTAGAATAATATTTAATCACTACAGGTATAAAAAGGGAGAGAATTGTAAGCACAAATAACAAAAATGAGTTAAAAATAATTAATAATTAAAAACTAGATGGTTAATTTTAAGGAAAAGTGATTAAACGATTTTCTTACAATCTTAGTATTTTCTGGACTGAATGCTGAAGACTAGTCTTAATCTATATAAAGGATTAATCTCTAGCTTTTAATATAAAATTTTCACTACACTGACTTGGGAATGAATCATGTCTTCCTAGCATTTTTCTTCTTTTTCCCAAGTATAACCCACCACCAGTCCACTATCCCAATTATGGTACATATCAATTTCATGACAGTAAGCATGTACGTGCATGTGTCTCCTTTTCATGAAATGTTATGCGCACCAATATGTTATTACTTGCTCACCAAAACATATGTGGTGGACACACATGATATTCACCTATCCAGAGTACTCACTTGGTTTTCCTCTCTCTCAGATAGAGGACATTTAGTGATATAAGCTTATTCTACCAAACACCAAATACACACCCATTTAGTTTAATTGTTGTAATGAGTATGTATTAGTAAGGTTATTTTGTTAAAAACATAAAATCATTTGTAGGGTAAGTGTGAATTAGTGAAGAAGCCAGAGGAAATAGGGAAGACATAAAAAGAAAGTAAAAATGTATAGAACTGTAAAAATGATTGAAAAATGACGCCTTTTTACTTTCTATGTAAAAATACATAGAAATAAATGGTAACAAATGTAGAAATCGATATTATTGAACATTTGAATCAAAATAATACTAGTAACTTACATCAATATGATAGCTTCAATAATTTTTAATTACAGAACTTATTCGCAAAACTAATCATAAATTAGGTTTAAAAAAATTATATCAATCTAAAATGATTTGATATTCCATTTTGTATTTATCAAAATTAATGTAAATATATTTTTTAAAATATATAAAAATATATGAACTATTATATTACCGTATTTTTTTATTATATATATATATAACAATTTTCATATTTTCTACTGTCACTCCCAATCGTTTTTCAAATAACCCAATGGGAAACTACCCTAAGTAGAATGCATAACAATTTCAAGCCAGCAAGAATGTAAATTTACATAATTATATATAAATATCTTTTCCCATATTTATTTATTATTTTCATGGATAATCATATATAATTATTGATTAATTTTTGTATACTTTTAAATGAATTAATGAATTCTAAATTATGTTACCCTATAAACACATGTTCAATAATGTGATTTTTCTTAACCAAATAATTCAGACATAATTTTCAAGACTAATTTTATTTAAGATTGTTAGGAAGCAGTTAAATTAAATGGAGAATAAAAATATATTTAGAAGGTTATAAATAGTTTTAAACATATTTATTTATTATTTATTATATATTTTTATCTTTCTAAAATTTTAAAATTTTGTCTTCTCTTTATCTTATGGACCTAACTCTTCATCTTTTTAATGCTTAAACTACATTTGAAAAAGATTTTCCTTTCTTGTCCAAGAAGGAAGACAAATTCTTGTCCAAGTATAATTACATTTTTTTCATGAATGTGGTAAATAATTTTTATTTCGAAAAGGTATATATTAAAAAATAAGTGAGCCTTCTTTCTATATTTCATCATTGTCCTTATACGTATGAGAAATACCGTTGAAAGTTTATTAGTTTTTGTGCACATTCCCATTGAACCTTTCTTATACAGAAATACTTCACTTGTATTAAATATAATATCCCATGTGCTCTTTGGATTGTGTATTAATTCTGCCTTCTCGCACAAATAACATATAATTAATTTATGTTTTTATTTTAAACAAAATTCTATAACTGCTACAAAAACTTCTGAATTTCTAAAACATCCGATAAATAAAAATTAAAACATAAGTTTTGAGAATGGGTTCTAACAAATCTGTCTTATTAATGTGAACATCGTCGTTGGCTACCAATTGCGCAAGACTCTAAAAAAAAATTATATTCTTAGAAGCATTTTTTCTTTATTTTAATTTAAATGACTAAGTTGTAATATATTTATCGTATGATATATTGTTTAATGTTAATTCCATTATGTCCATTCTTATTTAAAAATTAATTTATTCTTGTACATTATTTGAGGAGATAGAATAGAAGAAAAAATGACATTAGATAAAATAAAGAAATTTAAATAATTTTTTTAACAAGTAAAAGAAAAAAAATATCTTAGTCAATGACATATTTTTTACTTTCCAATCATGAAAATTTCAATGAAAAACAAATTTAAATATGTATAGTTAGATCTTGTTAAATTTGGTTAGTGAAATCTCACTTCAATAAGTTAACATTTCAAGGAAGTCTTGAATAAATAGTGTCTTAATTCAAAATGTTCACTATCCATTAAAAAAAAGTTGTTATTAACCACTTGGACCTATGAACTTACCTCAACACCACATGGTACAGAGGAAAAAGGAAAACATACATTAATATTCTAATTAGAAGCAATAAAGACTTTTGAGTATAACAAAATGAAATAATAAATTTTGTTTGTTTATTTATTTGTTTATTAATTATGATAACTTAAAAGATGTAAAAACATGAAATTTAATTATATTATACTTTTTATTTAAGAAAAGTATTTTTATTTTTCCCTTATTTAAATAAATTCGAGGTTATTTATTTGATCTTTTAATTTCTTTTATTAGTCCAGGAAAGTGATCTTAGTCTGGCAAAGTGATCATTAATGATCATTATAAGAAAAAAATTATTTAAATAATAATTTTAGCTATCAAATAAAATAGTTATTAATTATAACTAAAATAAATTTTAAATAAAATTTTAATGGCTAAATAACTACACAATAATAATTAAATTTAGTGATCAATTAAGTAAAGATAATTAATATCTAATACTAACTACTAAGGTTTTAACCATTTATATTATTAAATTCTAAAGTCTCTAATTAAATAATTAAATTAGTGACTAATTTTATTATTTTAAAGATCAATAAATTAATTTTTAAAATTAATTTTTTCTTGTAGCTGATAATATAGTAAACTGATGTTTGCTGATAAAGTTAAATTATAAAGTTATTCGGGTACATCTTTAATAAAGATAAATTCGAGTTTAGTATTTTTTTTAATTTTATCTCAAATTGGAAAATATAATAAGATATATGAGATAAATGTAAAAGACAATAATATACATCCATCTTCTAAAGACATGTTAATTTTATATACGTATATACATATATATGTTTTGTTTATACTTTTTATTGTATTATTTTATATATTTTTTCTTTCTAAGGATAGATGATGTATACATAACCATTTTAAAAGTAGATGAATCGTTTATCAAATGAGGAGAACCAACCAAAATGTAAATGAGGAGAACCAACCAAGTTGACTGGTAAAAAGAAGTCTTGTACAATTAGCACTAAACCAATTCAAATAACATAAGATATAAATAGACAAGTAAAGAATGAAACATATTATTGATTATATTTATGTTTGGAAGAATTCTAGGAGGAAAATTAGAGAGATCTCAAAAGAAGGAGACAAGAGTCAATTCATATAAAGAAATGACGTCAATTTAAAAATTTTAACGTATTAGATTTGTGAGTCTTTTTTCTTATACGTTGTTCAACTTTATCATTCCTACTCAATGTGAGACTTAGACTCACACATTGATACCTTCAACATTTTAGACACTTATTTTAAATTTACTTATTATTATTTCATCTGCACAAATAAAAACAAATAAATTGATATTTTTTCCTAAATGGAATATAAACAAATATTTAATGTAAATAAAATTTAACTAATTTAATGTCATTTAATATATAAAATTAAAAAGGTTATTCACTTGCTGGGTAATGAGAGGGCAAAATCAGGAAGTTTTTACAAGAAAGGGAATCGAGTCAAACCCATATAAGAGAACGACACCATCTTCAACCCAAAATCTTAAGTTTGTGTGTTTTCTTACTTATATGTACCTCAACTTTATCATTCTTATAGCTCAACTTTCTCATTCTTATTCAATGTAGAACTTAAACTCACACATGAATATCCCAACATTTTAGACACTTATTTTTAATTTACTTATTATTATTTCATCTGTGCAAATAAAAACAAATAAATTGATATTCTTTCCTAAATCGAATATAAACAAATATCTAAATCTAGTTAAATGAAATGTAAATAAAATTTAACTAATTTAATATTATTTAATATAATAAAATTAAAAAGGTTATTTTTTTAATCGTAATATTTATGCAAATTATTTATCTTGGAAAACAATAATCAACATCATCATCCACTCACTCTCAAATCTAGAAAAACGCTTTCAAGTTAATTAATCTCCAACAAGATGTAATTAAATATAAATTAAACTCCAGTAACAAATTTAAGATTCTAATTATCATACAGTAGCTGGGTAAACCAATTCTATACTATCAATTAATAAAAAAAAAACATCATTGCTATGAATAATTAGTATAAAAATTAAAAATTTATTATATATATATATGTGATATAGTGTTATTGAAAGTAATATAAAATATTTTATGCCATGAATGGATAACATATTTTTTTCCAAGTGGCTGTTAATGCATAGTTTATTTTCTTTAATTTTAATTAATATAAATTTTTTAGTTTTACTTATATTTAATAAAAAATATAATTATTTAAATTTATTAAATGAAATTGAAAATTTATCAATTAAAGGGTTGATTATTTTTTTAATTTTATTATCTATTTATTTTATTTAGTCTATCTATTCATAAAAGATTCAATTAAGTTTCTAAATTTTAAAATGTATTAATATAAATTAAAATTAGTGCAAATAATTATATAAATTATTATTATTAATTTTTATAAATTATATCATGCATAAATTAAAATTATTAATATTTATTGTTGATTATTTTGTTGTTATTTAAATAAAAAGTAGTTACATTATTATATTTGAAAAATTGTGAAACTTAAGTAGACTTTTTATTAATAATGAAAATAAATAAAAAATAATTAGTTACTTAAAAATGAACTAACCTAGGTTTAATAAAAAAATAATCTAAAACTAAATGCAAGAAAAAGTGTGTGTGTGTACACAACGCATCTTTCCATCTATCTCCGAACTAATTTTCTTTGTACTTTGTAATCGAAGTGGGGGGAGCACACTGTGTCTGTATTTCTTCTATCTCTCATTCAACAGGGTGCACGAACACTAGTCTTTTGTGATAAGTTTCTTTTAAATAAATTTATCTCTTTACTAATTGGATGAGTATTCCCTTTAAAAGATATATGTAAATTATTTGTATATCTGTATACATTTATGAATATTCATAAATAATTTTTTATTTTAAATAAGATTATTTAAAAATTACCTTTGAAAATATAAATTCAAATATAATATTTATCTTAAAATATAATCCCAATAAAAATTATCATGTAAAATATTATTACAAATAATTTAAACTTTCTTAAAACTAAATTAAAATAAATAATACTGTCAAATATAAATTTAAATAAAGTTAACCACTTTAAAAATAAAGATAATCTCATATGTTGAAATAAAAACATAAATATATAAAATCAAAATTTAAATAACTTTCTGAATGTTAATATTTTTTTAATAAATTTACTTTCGTGACATAATTCTAAAAGATCACTAATATTTTGTATGCATATAGACCAGGACTCGCTCTACTAATAAATGAGTAATTAAAATACATATATATTATCTATGAATATCTATTAAAAATATTTGTTTTATATTTGTATTTTTATAGAAATCCTATCTATACATGTTATAATCAGTCATCAATTAAATATTTAATTTTTGTATATCTTATAACTTAAAGAGACATGATATATCAAAAACAAAATGTTAAATAATTTAGATCACTTGTGTCATAATACAAAAATAACTTAAAAAATAAGTAAATGACATAACCCTGGACTTCCCAATAACTAAAATAGATATTAAGTAATAAATACTATTTTGACCAATGAATAGGCTTAAATCTCCATGTAAAGACAGTGAATGTTTGGATTCAAAATTCCTCTAAATTTAGGACTGAAACATTTTGAGACCATCATAAAATGTAATGAAAGACTGTTGAGCACTTTCATTTTAAACTCTTACTACAAGGTTGAGAACACCTTCTAAAACTACTTACTCTCGTCTCAAAATTCTCTTGGATTTTTCGATCTTTGTCTTTGTAGTTTCAGTCTCAGTTATATAATTTTGATCTTGATCTTCGTAGTTTTGGTCTAAATCTCTGTAATCTCAATGTCAGTCTTCACAATCTCAATCTGAGCTTATGTGATTTCAGCTCCAGATCCATCCAATGATACTCCCACGTTCAAGTTATGGTTTTTTCAGACAAGATTCAGGAAAAACTAAATTTCATGGACGTGTACATGCATAGAATTTTGGAGAGGACCCAAGTATTCTCATTGAAGCCTACTTGAGTGTAATGTGGTTGCTAAAGTCACTTGCTGGTATGTTACTGTTAATGAACTCAAGAATATGTCATTCAACTCTTCCTTCACCCTTTTTCCATTTCTTATTTCACCTCTTTAGATTATCTTCCTCGTCACCTACTATGTCTAAACTCCACCAAGCACCACAAAGCCACATTGTGGGCAACAACCTCATGTTATGGTGCATGGAAAGTTTACCATGTGCTTCACCGCATCCAGCCAAATTGGAACATCAACAACTCAATCCACTACATCCAATGCGATATCTCCGACCAAAACCACGTTGAATCGAACATTTCATATTTAACCAACATCGCTCACGTCATGTCTTCTAGGTTTGCTGGACCGACAAGCCCGGGGAGGCCCAAAACTACCAAGTCAACAACGCCATGTTGAGGAATGTTCCACTCGCCGTCATCCCAAACGCTTCCGATCTCCGCCACGTGTTACTTCAAACAGGCTGCAGAGAGTACCTAGGACCCTTCGAAGTTCGAACTGATCGGAAAAGTCGAGGCCCGGGACCCACCCTTGACGGAGAACATGCCACGACTTGACGTGCTGAGTTCTTATTACACCCAGGAAGATATCCTGTTCGACGAGGTTTGAAAAAGCAAGGGGTTTTCTCCTTGTAGCTTCATGAACTTGGGACCCTCTCTCTATTCACACGTTGTCCTAAAAAACTGATTAGGAATTTTTAGAAGTTAGAAAGAGAGAAACATGCATGCAGTAAAACCGTTAATAATTATATATAGTAAATAGTAGCATTTCTGTGAAAACAAATTAGATTAAATTTCACATTGTAATCTATACTATTGGATTTTAGAATTACTAATAAATACTCAATTAATTATAGACAGTTTAGTCACGTGAAAATGATACTACTGCCCTTAATTCAACATTCAATAAATGAATTAGTGCTAATTAAGTAATCTTTATTTTTCAATCAATACAAAATACCATTTATGTGGAAGCTCTTACGAATTTGATTTACGGAAATGCTATTTTGACAACCTAACATTGAATCATTCTCGACAACTGTGATGTTTTAAAATTGACATTTTTAAATTTTTCTTTCGAGGCGATGCAAAGAATTGATATTTTGAAATTTCTTTTCTTTCAAGGTTATTTTCATAAATTTATATTTTGAAATGTGTGAAAGAGACTTGAGAGAAGGCACGATTAGGATTTGTGTGAGGATTTTGAAATGTATGAAAGGGACTTTAGGTAAGATAGAACGCACGACTAGGGTTTATGTAAGGATTTTGAAATGTGTGAAAAGGACTTCAGGGAAGAAAGAAGACGTGATTAGGGTTTGTGTGAGGAGTGCTTACAAACCCAAGAGGGTTGAAGGAGAAGAATGAGTGTAGAAATCACACTCCACACAGGTAAGCCTCTTGTTACTGAAAAATCGTTTCACACTAGAAGTATTGAAGGAGACGAGCCCTCACCAATTCAAGGATAAACAACTAAACTGGAAGGACTGAAGGAGAAGGAGAGGATTAAGTGTAGAAATCGTGTCCTATACCAGAAGTATTCAAGGAGACGAGCCCACATTGAAAGGGTTGAAAGAGAAAAGGAGCGAGATCAATGAAGGTGGGAAGAAAGGCAAGGGAAGAAGAAACATGGAATGGTGAAATAGTGAAAGAGGATTCCTTGATATTATCGTCATCAGATTTGGTAAGGTTTAGGATTTGTAATGTTAAAGTTTTGTTATTGATTTAGGGTTTTGTTTGAGAAATTTGAGTGAAAGGGGATTTCTTGGCATTATCGTCATTGAATCTGGTAGGGTTAAGGATTTATTATGTTAAAGTTTTGTTATTGATTTAGTTTTTTTTTTTTTTAGAAATTTGAGTTTTGTTTGTATTTCATAGTATCACCCTTTTTCTCACCTTCTTCAAATGTATACCAAAGATTCTATTTTGTTTGTTTAGAGTAGATCATCTAGTTTGTTTAAATAAAGTATACAGTTTACTATAAACAAATAAAATAGATTGTCTAGTATAAACAAACACACTATATTGTCTTGTGTGCTTTGTTACACTACAATGTCTAGTACGTTTGTTTACACTAAACGGTCTAGCGTGCTTGTTTACACTAAACAATCTACTTTATTTGTTTATGATAGATTGTCTAGTTTGTTTGGAACAAATAAATTAGATGGTCTACTATAAAAATATATAATAAATTGTATATTGTAAGCAATCACACTAGATACTCTAGTGTAAAGTAGTATATTAGACGTTGAAGTGTAAACAAACATACTAGATCTTTTAGTATAACGAAGAACACTAGATGGTAAAAAATATTAAAAAAAAACATACAATATTGCATTTGTGCGAAACATATTCATTATGAACGAATTTCAAATGTACAACCTAATCAAAGTGATGCAAATTTCGTTACTTGTAAGTAAATTTGCATTGTGTGTTATATTTTTCCTGTTGACATTATGGTCTTGCATGAGGGGAAACTTAACAAAAGTATTATTTTCAGTTGTGACCCAATTGAGTTGTCATGAATTTGTCAAACTTGTACTTGCAAGACAAAACTATATTGGTTATTATCCCTAATATTTCATTGTATTATCAGGATTTTTAGTAATTTATTTGTTGAAATCATTCCATATTTATTGTTAAGAACTTCATGATGAAAATATACATTCACTATTGGTTGGGAGAAGGACAATAAAGTAGAGATAAGACAAATTGGGAGTTATACATTTATTTTGTCACATATGGATGACCTCACCTTCCATTTCTATACTTGATGATATTGGTTGTCATGTATTAAATATACATTTATAGTTTTTTTAGGATATAATGACAAGTGATGAAAGTGAAGACCATGAATTAGCTATGGAGAACAAGGTTGAATTCATAATTTCATTTCTTTTATTAGGACACATAAGGATATGTTTGTTTTGTTTCTGACAACTTGAGTTATTGATTGTTATACACAGTGCAATATTCTAAGCGACTATGGTATTAGAGAAAGAAGGAAAAAAATTACAAGAAAACTAAAACAACAAGTTAGTCAAAATAAATATAATATATACAGAAAAATAAAATAAATAGAGAAAAAAATAAAAGGGTTAACAACAAATTAAAAATAAAAACAAGTCTATTATACAAAAATAAAAATACAAAAAAATATATACAAAATAAAAATATGAAATAAAAAAATGAGTCTAATAAAAAAAATTAAAAAATTTCAAAAAAATGAGAAATTTAAAATTCTAAGAAAACAAAAAATAAAAATGGGTCTAACAAAATTATAAAAGTAATGTATTGGAATACAAGTCCCCGACAACGACGTCAAAAACTTGTTAACACTTTTTGCATTCAATGACAAGTGCACCACTCGCTCATGTAGCAAGTGATAAATATATCGTTCTCTCCCAAGGAAGTTATGCAATACACAATAATAAATAAAATTATAATAAAATTAGACCAAAAAACAATTTCATAGTTTAATTGGTTTATGCAAGAAAATAAATTAAATATTTTTATAATTTTATGTCAAATATAAGATGGCATAACAGGGTTAAGGATCAATGATATGAATAATATGACTTCACCGTACCCCACTCTCATGCATAAAAACAATTACCTTCTTTTCCTAACTAATGTTAACCCACAGTAATACCCAAACCCTAATTCCTCAAGTGAGTGAGCCTAAGTTTCCCTATCAACTGTCAATTCTTTGATTAGTTTTATAGAAAAGACTTGCAAATGCCACAAGGGTTTAAAACAACAAATGAATCATGTTGTATTCCTAAATACAGGTTTTCATTAGGTATTCAAATTCAAATCCTAATCCTAATTACACTAACAATATTTTCTAATACTTGTAGAATCAAAGTATCAAGTTATGAATCAACACAATAAGTATTAAGCGTAAAATTGAAATATTGACATTGAAAGAAAAAGGCATATATAGACATACAAAATTGATTATATGAGAGTTTGGTAAGTTACATCTAACCCTAACAACAATGGGTTTAGTTTCTTACGAAGATGAGAACCTTAAATATACAAGATTAATAGTAGAAGAAGATTACACCAAAAATCCTAAAGTTGTCGTTCAAGACTAACTCTTTTTCTCACATGGCTCTGTGTGTCTAAACCCTAACACAGACACCCAATAAATAGCTTTTTGGAACGACGTTCACACCTGACTCAACTTAAGTGGCGTCGGGATCAACTCATCCAGCAGTGCCCAAATCCAACTCGCGCCCGACGCAACTTCCGTGGCACCAGACATGACTGCATTGAATTATCTTCTCTTATATGCATTCCTTTATGGGTCTTCTATCCTTTGTCTTCCTTCATGGGTCTTTTGTGTATCCTATTTCATGGACTTCAATCTTTTTCTCTAAATCTAGTATTTTTTTTGTTCTCTTTTTAATCAAAACAAGGGAAATTAGAGCAATTTACCATTCTCAGACATAAGTAATAAATTATTAATAAAATGAAGAAATAAGCAAGGTTCAAGCTTAAAAAGAGTTAATTTGCTGATAAATAGGGTTCAAAATATGCTAAAAATAATTGTTATCACCCAGGTTTTTAATGGATTGTATATGTTTATATCCAATTTATGTCAATGTAGACAACAAATCTTGTGTACAATACAATGGTTTAATGTTATTTATGGAGTGTAATAAAATTAAGTGTCAACTTCATTTGTTATTTGGTCGTGTTTGAGTAAGTATACAAGTGAGTTACATCTTGTGCTTTAATATGACAAAGGTATTGAACATTGGTGTATTTTTCCAAAAAAAATTAGCATTTCACATGCCAAGGTATTGCAAGAAAAGAATTTAACAATCAATATTGGGAGGTTCACAAATTAGTCATTTTTAGGTTAAAGAAGATCTTGTCCTCCAACATAGTGAAATAAACACAAAATAAATGAAGACTTTATAGAATAACTCTTCCAATTAAGATGACTTAAGTAACATCTTCAACAATATTTATGGAGATAACAACTCAATGAATCAACTATCAGCCTTATAGAAATTATAATAATCTTTTTTATTCAAATTAGTACTAAAATATGATTACTTATACGTTTACACAAGAGTTTTCTAATCTCAAAACCTCACATTTTTGTGTGTGTGGTTGAATGGGTGGGGATGGGGGATGTGGGTTCGTGCGAGAGTGTGGGTGTGGTTGGGTGTGTGTGGATACGTGTGTATATGTATGTGCATGTGTTTATAGCCAATATAGATACATAAACATAAAAAAAGAATGAAAGAGAGATATGAACAAAAATTAAAGAACATATAAAAAAAATAGAACAATAAAGAATGCCAAAAAGAAAAAATGACATAAAAATAATAAAAGAAATAAGAAGAATGAAATAGAAATAGGGATGAAAATTATAAAAAAAATAGAAAAGAGCATAATAAAATAAAAATAAAGAAAGAAACTTAAATATTTAATTTTTAGTACTATAAATTGAATGACTAGGATATTACTTGAATCTTTAAGGATAAAAGAATGGAAGAAAAAACGAAAGGAAAAGAAAAAAAAAAAAGGAGGAAAAAAAAAAAAAGAAAAAAGAAGGAAAAAAAAAAAAAAAAAAAAAAAAAAAAAAAAAAAGGAAAAAAAAAAAAAAAAAAAAAGAAAAAAAAAAAAAAAAAAAAAAAAAAAAAAAAAAGGAGGAATAAAAAAATAAGTAAAAAGAAGGGAAGAAAAATAGAAAGAGAAAATAGAGTGAAAAAAGGAAAAAAAATAAAAAAAAAATGAGTGAGAGACAAAAGATTAACAAAAAATGAAAGAAGAAAGATAGAAAAAAAATATATAAAAAAAGAAAAATAATTTTAAATATTTTATTTCAGTAATTATTAACTTTATTTTGATTCTTAAATATTTTCATTAAAGAAGTTATATATAGAATCATAAACTTAAGATTTGAGTTCTTAAAAACTTCTTTATCGAAGTATACTTATATGATATAAAATTTAAAACTTTTTATCAGTCCTATAAAACTCTTGCAATAAGGTAAAAATTGCAAATGATGTGACATTGTAAAACTTACAAAACTAAATTAAAGTACCATTTCCATACTTCCAATAAAGATGAATTTATTAATATCAACATCAATATTAATATTGTTAAGGATGTTAAGAAAAAGAAAACAATATATTAACTAACATGAAAAAGGAAATATAGTTCCATGATTTTCTTAAAGTTTTTATCCATTTGAATACTATAGTAAAAAGGCTGTATAAATTTAAGAACTAAAATTGTTATTCATTCATTTATTATTTGGAAGGGAAAAAAAGTCTGATGTATCATGAAAAAAAAAAAAACTTATATGCTTGACTACTTGGACTTTCGTTTACTCCATTAAATATAAAATTATGTAAAAGAGTTTTCGAATATCCAAAGTTGTTTTTATCTTTTTATCAGCAGACTACAAAGTTGTATGAGGATGAATTTGTAGGGAGAGAAAAGAGGAAAGGTTAATTACCACTTAGAAATGCAGCAGAGGGGCTACATCGTGGCGCATCCTCACCCAATAAGGGAAGAAGGCAGAGATTGCTTATTTTATGTGCTGTTTTCAACTTCTTGTTTTGTCAACTCTTGTGAAAGTGAGAGAACAGCAACAAAAGTGATGATTATGGGTGGGGTGAGGAATCACTCAAGAGGCATCGCATGGCATCAAACCCAAAAGTTAATCTGATGGGAAAGCCACCACAATTTTGAAGCTAGCTACAAAACCCTTTCCTTTCACATGAACATGCCTTCATAGTTAAAATTTTAAATCCAAGATGCCAAATTTGTCACCTGTTTTATCTCTTCCCACCCTTTTTTCCATTGGCATTCTGATAAGTCATCGTTGACCTTGTTAATACGAGGAAATCGATTATGTTGCCCAAACAATTAAAATCAGAGTGCCCTTGTGGGTCCTCTCTGTTTGCTACATAGAATCATCAACCCTTAGCAGTAGTACTTGCCTCCAAGCCCACACTTTTTTTTCTTCTGTTTTTCCTTTTCTTTCTATCATTAGGTTGGAAATGTGAATTTATTATAAGCTTTAAAAATAGAAAATAAGAGGATAAGATGATATTTTCTATAATTAAAAAACAACTTTTTTTAAACCAAAGATCCCTAAGCTTTTCTATTTCAAGACTAATATGCTATAAATATTTGCAAAAAAAAATTACAATAATATATATGTATGCCATTAGTTTTTCTTTTAAATATAGCTGACACAATTCAAATGATGACACGTGCAATTTTTCTGAAAAAAAGTTAACTCTTTTTAGATATGTGCTCTAGAATTTTAAATAACCCACCAGTTATAATTTAATCCAAAATTTATATAAACAGTAAACAATTCAACTTGGTGTAGCTACTATTGTTTTTTCTTCACATAAGCTGCAATTATTGCTAATGTCACAAATGCCTTTCTTTCGTATTTTGAGTTATTTTCAACTCTAATGATCCAACTTAATTTTTCGTTTACCGCACATGGAATTAATTTTGAAATAATTAAAGTTAAAAAAATTACTTTTGTTTGATAATGATATTTTAGAAGCGGTTTTAAAAATCTAGAATGAAGGAGCCTTCCTTGATTTTTTTTTCTCCCACTGTAACCCATTAACCATACACACAGGCTGTTAAATTTTCCTTTTTCGTCAAGTCATTGTGTAATTATAGAATTAAGAGTAATTATAGTGAGAGTTGTATCATACTTTATTAGCAAAGGGAACAGTCTCATGTAAAATACTTAATTAACTTGATTACTAAATTAATGCAAGAACATCCTAGGTAAACTGATCTAAGAAAAAGTAGGCCCGGTAATAAACAGTAACAAGCAGCAACAACTTAAAAGATAGAAATCAAAAGAAAAATATTATAGTTGGAGTCCATCTTTGGTAATTTCTACTAAATTTTCTATTATTTATTCATAAATTTGGGAGATTTTACTAAAAGGAGTTCAGTTTAATACCATTGAAATTGGCAACTTGTTCAAACGGTTTAAACATGTTTTAGTAAATTTGAACAATTATTTGTTTAGTTCTTCAAAAAAGTTAAACGTTAATTCTCAAAAACAAAATATATAATTGTGCTTTTAGTTCTTTCCTTTTCTTTTTTTTTCAGAAATTTATTCTCCAAAAGTAATAGTATTGATATATTATGGTTTACTTATTCCCTTTTTTGTTTGTGTGATAATGTGTTTTTCAAGAAACTCTCAAGACTCAATATTAAGTCCATATGTAACATTCGTTTTTATTCAATTTATTCAAAATGCAATTTATTTAGTAGTTTCAGTTTGAATTTTAAGGATGCATTGACATGAAATTTTTTTGTTACCCTCATTCATCTTGTTTGTCTTGCCCCAAAATAGGATGAGCCAAATTAGAAAAAAAAAAACAGTAGTTAGTAATTTATAGTTACTCAATGTCAAACCGAAAAAATTTATCCACTTGAGCATAAACAGTCTTCTTATTCTTCCTTTTTATGTTTTTTGATGACCGAGTATAGACAGTCTTCTAAAACCAAAAGGCGATATCATCAATGAATTTGTGTAAATTTCCAATATTAATAACTCAATAATTAGAGCACTTTGACTGTGATGATTGTTGATCTTGATTGTGGTTGATTAAGGGCATGGGGAAGCCAAGGCTAAGTCCCCTTATAGCAAGTGGAGATGATTTTTTTAGGAAAAATGATAACATTGTCGCATGAGTTCTTGGATCTGAGAATGTGAGCCATATAGTATACATTAAGAAAGAAGCTGATCTGATCTGCACGTTAATTTAGTTGCTTCTGACTCAAGTGGTCTTCTTTAGGAAAGTCTCATCATTACTGGCAGTGATTACTGAAACCTAAATCAAACAGGGTCCCCAACAACATGCATTTCCATTTGACAATTTTTCCTCCGCACAACACTTTTTTACGACACTATGTTACAATCATAAGAGAGAAGAACAAAAGAGATATACGACACAACGTGATGGAGAGAAATACAATGAAATCCAAAAAAAAGGGCAAAAAAAACAAAAGTCAAAATACTTTATCTTATTAACCCAACAGCAGTATGTAGCACAATTCTCTTTCTATAATTTATATGAAGTTAATTACAAGCTTTCATTAGAAAGAGAAAAACAATTCATTGAAGAAACTCTAGGATTAATTTTGGTGTACTCAATTTACTGGTTGGATTCCGGCTCGGACGCCATGCGTGCATGCAACAATCTTATTTAAACAAATCCAGAAGTGAGCTTTCTGGATATGCACGAGTTTCCAGCTCAAAATGAACAATTATACAAATTTAGTTTGAATTATTTTAAAAATTATATTCAAAGGGATTTTTAGGGAGTTACATTTGCCTAAAAGTTAAAGTGATTAGAGAATATATATTTTTCAGTTAGAAGACAAACATAATTTAGTGCCAAAACACGACTATTGGATTGAGAATAATATGCACGTGTGGGGCACAAGTGTGGGTGTATGTTGACTAGTTTTCCCTCTCAATATGTGAATGTGTGAAAATGTGAGTAAGTAAGTGGTAAAAATTATATATATATATATATATATATA
>Ga0209700_102463_pt1 | contig 37305 bp, 18 predicted proteins | sample SiratroredBW_FD_187528 | JGI IMG/M metagenome (GOLD analysis project Ga0209700, IMG submission 187528) | Root nodule microbial communities of legume samples collected from California, USA - Siratro red BW (SPAdes) (version 2) | ecosystem: Host-associated > Plants > Roots > Nodule | place: USA...
ACATGCGAAGGAGAATATTATTATTCAATCCCAAGGTTTTAAATATCTTTGTTAAATTTAAATCACATTTTAGTTGTTATTTAATTTTATTTGTTCACGACACAAACATCAAACTGAATTTTCAAATAAACAATATTTTTAACTTTAAATTAGCATTTACAGATGAGATAAATTTAATGTTGTAATCAAGTTTCATTCTTTGTGAATTATTCTGGTGCGGAGTAAAGAAACTCAATCATATTTCATTCATGATTTGAATGATTTTAGAAAGCGAATCCGAGCTTGATAGACCCTTCGAAGATTTTACACGGTGCAATCGAGAAAGAAATTCGGAGGTGCAAATAGCAGTTAATCTTTTGAATTTGTTTTCAAAATTGCATGGATCTTTGTTGCTCGTGCTTGATTCCTCCTTGTGTTTAATCCGTGCAATTTGAACTAGGAATTTATTTGTCTATTTTCCATCGTATGGAATCCTATTTTTGTGGTGCGTTCATGATTGTTGATGGTTACATGAGTTTGGTGTAATTGTCTATACACGAGAAGCGGTAATTGAAGTTCTTGCGATTCAATTTCCAGGCTGTTCTAGAAATTTTTGGTGTGAATGTAATCTGCACGAGCAATTCAACTAAATGCTACAAGAATCCCTATGGCAACCTCTCTCTTCTCTTAATTTCCAACGCAATCAGCTACCACGAAATTGGCGCTTCTGAAAACGGTGATCATTGGCGCTTCCAATTTTGGCAAATTAAATATTAATTGAACAGTGAAGGAAATTTCAAATAGTTATTCCTTGTTTTGAATTGAAATCTGGAAATTCGTAGAAGCATTTCTTCAAGCAGTTGGTGCTGTTGGTGGAAGGATTTCTTTGGTGCAATAATTTGATTCGTGATTCGAGCAAAGCAGAGGCGAAATTTTTGAGAATAAGCTGCAACTTTTAATTGAGTCAAACAGTGCAATCGAATTTGATTCAGAGAGTGGAGCTGGCATACAACTAAATCAACAGTGCAGATCCGACAGAAGCATTTGAAGCAGGCAGTGCCTTCAAATTTTCGAGTAGCCGAACAGCAAATAGAGTGAGAAAATTACAAATACTTGAAGCTGAAACTTTCCATTCCGTAAACCTGAAATTGTCCAAAGTGAAGTGGAATTGCAATGTACTGAAATTTGTTGGCAATTTTCAGTGGTGGAGTTGACGAAATTGCACCAAACATACGGGAAGGTTCTCCGTTCCAATTTTCGATTTGCATTTCGTGTATTTGAAATTGATTGGTACGTTTGATTTCATTCAAGCAACTGGAATGGAATTTGGTAAATTGAATTCGGTACAAGCAGATTTGGTAAATTCATATTGGTATATTGGTAAATGGAAAATTGAATACAGATACCAGCATGTTAGAATTTGCTGAGATTTTCTTCTATTCATCAATTTTTTTCAATTGTAACACCAATTATGAAAGGTTGAAGTTTTTTATATCTTATATCTTCCGCAAACGATCCTACATGAGGAGGTAGGTCCACAAATTTTGAAGATGATGATTTCATCCAGTCATCTGCATCATCATCCGTATTGAGGTACAATCTTTTGAATTCTCTTTGTGCAAACTTTATTGGATTCGTGTTCTTCAGATGATGACGTCTTCCTATTTCTTGCAATCCTCGAGGGCTTGTAGCGAGGTTGTCTAAAAGCACCATTGCCTATTTTGGTGGATGTAGATGTTAATGGTTTATTAGGTAGAGATCTGTGCTTCGTGATCCACAAAGATCTATCAACTAACTTGTAGCCCGGATTATAAAAGATGCGTAGCCATTCTTCTCTTAAGGGACGAACGTGACACACTAATGGTTTCATTGACAGTGTCAACCTCATCATCAAAAGCAGACTCTATCAACACATAGTCTTCGTCTGTATATTCATCCAAGGAGACTTGTTCAGGTGTAAACAGAGCTGTGAACGTTTCTGCATGTATCATTTCCAAGTCAACATCTCTAAAGGACACCATTGACATTGGCTTTGCATCAATGACTATCCAGTTCTTTGACAAACAAGCCAAGTAATTAGGCAGACTAACGATCGAAGTACATTAGAGTATTATTTGGGTTCATAGCCACTCCTAGCTAACTCCTTGAATATTCTTCACTCCAGTCACTCCAGACTTAATGAGTATTTTTTGGACTTGTAACCACTTTTGACTAATCCTTTAAGTATTCTTTCTTAAGTTACTCCTACCTCAACGAGTATTGTTTCTCAAGTCATTTCTAACTGAACGGAAAATATTATTTGGGTTCGTGGTAACTCTTGACTAACCTCTTGAGTTTTCTTTCCCAAGTCACTCATGGTTCAATGATTCTTTAGGCTTGTAGTCACTCCTAGCTAACCCCTTGAATATTCTTTCTCAAACCACTCTTAACTCAACGAGTATTCTTTCCGAAGCCAATCTTAGCTTAATGAGTATTCTTTTCCAATCAGTCACTCTTGGCTAAGATATGAAGGTTAGGTATTTTAATGATTAACAAATCATTGGGTTTGACCACTAAGGAGGATTGTGTCTGATGACAAATACAAAGATTAGACATTTTCTCTTAGTTCTGATCATGTGTTTTCTTTTCAGGGAGATATTAGTTCTTTTAATTAATACAAATGTAAGCTCACTTTCATAGGTATACAGTAAGATAAACTCTCTTAGTGTTTTCCTTAATGTTTCTGCTCTAAGCTTTGGGATCCATTTCTAAAGCTTTGATTGTTGCTTTTTATTTTGAAAATTTGGGGGCTAGGATTTCACATTTCATGACCCTGTACTTATTGTAATTCATATCTCACGTGATAAGGTGAAAGAAAGATGGAAATAAAAAAAATCACTCACCTTAAAAGGAAATCTAATTAGTAGAACTTGAAAGAAGGGGAGAAGAAGGGATAAAATGGTAAGGGCAGGATGAAAATGGTGATATGTATTCTTTGTGTAGTAACTCTCTTTTATTTTAGCTATCAAATTTGGTTTGTGTCAAATGAGGAGAGAAAACAACTTAGAGTTATTCATACCTAACTCACAAAGGTTAATTCACTAAGCAAATAGCAAAAATTCATCTTGTCAGGGCCTTAATTTTGTTGAGAGGGATCTTAAATTTTTGAGTGGATTCATCCTAAATTAGTGAAATTAGGGCATTTAAAAAATCATTTTCCCTTAACGCATTGCAAAGTGTTGAATGGCAGCCCACCAATGGTAATGATTTTGTTTGGCAAGGAAAACATGTATTCTACATGGTAAGTGCTGATTGGAGAGTTTTATATTTTGAATTTTAAATTCAATTTTTGGTTCCAATTTTAATCAGCCCCTCATCTTATAAATTAGAGAGTTAATCACTTTTAAATTTAACTTTGAATATGTAAGGAAATTCTGTCCAATTTGCAGCTCACTTGTTCTTGAAGTTCTTATATGTTAGCATTTCTTTGAGAGTATTTAACCTAGAAAAAAGTTAGAAGTTGGCCTAACCTCTTTTAGCATTTCATTCTCACAGATTATCAGTTCATCTCTAACACTTCACTTCATCTTTTCAATTACTTCCTCTAGCCTCCATTCAACTCCAGTCCATGAAGACAAAAGTCTACAAAAAGGGAGACTAGAAGAGCCATCACTTTTATGACTAAAGGAAAGATCTAAACAATGATAGACATGGAACAAAAACTAATAACTAAATGAGCATCCCTTACAGAGCCTCTAGTCTTTATAGGAGAAGATTTATTTACTAGAAAGATCGTAAGGAGATGTACATTAAGTCCACATACTATCATTTGTGATAGATCATCACTAGAGGAGATATCATGATCTAATCTCAAAAAGAGAATAAAAGGAGTTTGATCAAATGCAACTCAATAACAACGCAAGGTACAATTTAATTTATGCAATGTCTAAAAATGAATATAAAAAATTGTAGGTTAAAATCAGCCAAAGAGATTTGAGACTCTTTGAAGATCAACTATAAGGGAAACGAAGATGTTCAACTAAGAAAGTTGCAACCCTCATATGCCAATACAAGTCTTTAACCATGATGAATGGTGTGGGATTGTGGATGACATGTTTGGAAGATTGAATGTTGTTCTAAACGGGTTAACAGCTCTTGGAAAAAACTTCTCTAAGGATCAAATAATCTATTAAATGTTCAATACAACCATATTGGACTTCAAATAAGAATATTTCAATGGATTAAAATATCTTTTAATCAGTTAAAATTCTTGTCACCAAGATAAGTTCCAAAGAATTTTAAATCAATTTTCTTTTAAGCGAATAAGAATCAAACAACTTGGAAAGAGAAATTTACATACAAATCAAAGACTAAAAGCGCGCACACACACACACACACTAATACATCTAAGTCTTTAATCTTTTGTAAAACTCCATTGATTGAATTCATCAAATACATTAGTAGTAGCTCCAATAATCTCCCCTTATTTGGTCAACAATCCAATTGATGATGTGTGTGGGTCTGTAAGCAGACAAAGAACTTGTAACTATTAAGTCATTGGATGATATGACATAATACCTAGATGATAGTTTTGATGATAATAAATACTATAAATGACGGAAAAGGTCTAATAAATAAATAAGCATGCAGAAAAAGTACTAGATGGAGAAACAGGATCATCAGACGAACTGAGAACATCAACGTATGTGTACCAAACGCACGATACGCCTTCACCTACTAAGACGTTCAAACTAGAAGAAGAGTCAAGACCAACAAACGAACTAATAATACATGGACCAAACGTATATTCCAACTTGATCTCATAGAATAAGCATACTAGACGATGTCTGAATGCTACACTCTTTGGGAAGTTCAAACTGAATGATTTGCAAGAGATAATACACTGGATAAATAGTCTAGACAAATACTATAATCTTATAGAGTGTGAAGTAACTAATAGACACACTCATCTAGCAAGTAATATTCAAAAGATCCATTGAGCTTGGACAATACTTTGGCTGAGCATATTGGAAGACATCTAGTGCACTACGAACAAATGATGCAAAAGTGTAAAGTGACATCAAGGACAATCTTTAACACTAGAACGTGCTAGAGAAAGACAATAGATGATGTATATAAACTTAAGAACGTCATATGAGTTAGTATATTATTAGCTAGACGAAGCAATTAACGTGAGCTAACCCTAAGAGAGAGAAAGTGACACTTCATACTTAGGGCTAGGTGGTGCCTTGTCATGCTTTCCATGTGTCATTACCACATGTCAAGTTACCTATGAAGAGGATTCTCTCTACTCCTAACTTGCAATTTGTCATCACTTTAATAGAGAATTTTTAAGAAACTTGTGTTGCAAGTTAGGATTATCTTAGAGTTAATCATATTTTGGCCTATAAGTAAGAGGCTCTTGTACATGAAAAATCAGTTTATAAATAAGAATCATTATGCTGTAAAAATCATATTTTTGATATCTACTAATTGTTCATGAGTTTTCCAAAAATTACTCTTCTTTAAGACTTTTTTTCTTATTTTCTCTTAGTGTGTTGACTCAACCTCGTACTAGAAATTATTTCAAATTTCATCTCAAACATCTTATGATCAAACTTTTTTTTTTCTGCGCTTCCATGTTTGATCCGTTGCACATCTCCAAGAAAATGAAACAACAAATGCAGGTTCCCTGATTCATGCAATGTCGGATGAGCAAGATATGCCGAAGACGGGGGCTTGCCTCCTCGTTCCCGGTGCTTACATATGGAAGCAAATCTTCCACCAATCAACTTAACTTACACTAAATTGCTTTAATTAAAAATCAATTTAAAAATTAATGATAAAATAATGTCACTTAATCCATACTACTTAAAGTTAACTTTCAAAAATTAATATTAATGAATTAGTATCTATAATTTTGAATCCACTTATACAAATCGACATTATTAACTAGTTAATGTTGGACTTTACTAATTAAAGTTAATTTTTGGCCAACGTTGAGTTTTTTTTTTTTTTTTTATCAGCAATATTTGGCTAATGTTGAATGTGCTTTTTCTTGTAGTGTAACTAAATGTCTTGTAAATTATGAAATTGTTTTTAAGTAAACCAATGTTGATGCTTATGGATTGCACGATTCAGCCCTAAGTCCAAGATAAGCTGGATTCCTTTATCCAGCTGGGTCATAATGCACACATATGTTTTCTAATTAGTTCATATCCATTCAATTAGCATTCTCTTTTCTTTACCTTTTCTTTAATTCTGGCAATCTCTTTTCTCAAGTGACTAGTCGGTGATTTTGTCAACAATGTGCTATTTTGAAAGATTGCCATAAAACATGAAGATCCGCAATTTTTTTATGGTAACAAGGGCCTTGTAAACCTAAACCTAACCTACAACTTAGAAGGCCCAGACTCTATTCAAGCGTGTAAAGAATTTACCTAAGACATGTTCATTTTCTTTGCTCACTCTTAGTTTCTTATTCATGAATAATGTCAAGTATTTCCAACACAGGTACTTACAATTGCCCTATGCCCCTATGGTGTGATTCAGTGTTTGTCCCAAGCTACAACAATTTACAACAAAATCATTAAAGTCCGAAAGACTTCACATGTCAAAAAGATAATACTGTCTAGAGGGTTATCATTTTCATTGTTTTACTCGTATGTATCATTCATAGGGTGTTGGAGCAGTTTACTGTGATGAGGAACAATAATTGGCACTATCAGAGTAGCTAACAGGCCAAAACCAAATCATATTCAATGATACGGGTATGCAGCAGCAACAGGGAACATATCAGACGTTGACTTGTTTAATTTGCAGATTAACAGCATGTCAGACAAAAGAGGGTAAATGGGAATAGACTTCAATGCTTTAGAAAACTGCATATTACTTACTGACCCTGAGGATCTGATGCAAGAGCTTAATCAATATCACATTTTTTTTTCTTTCATTACATGGTTCAGTTATTTGCATCTTATTTGAATAACAATTCACAAATCATCCATTTGCACAAATATTAACTACTAATGTCTCTTACCTGAGTTTGAATTCTGCTAATAATATTTTACATAAGGAATAAATTATATCAGATAGGAATGCATTGTGTGCACTCAAAGTTGTGGATGCAGCAAATAATTGAAATGAATAGTCTGCAGAAATATTATAGTTGAAAGAAAATTAGATATTTTGATGTACATAGTGATATGGCACCTACCACCACATGTAATTTTGTGTCCTCCAAAAGGTGGAGGTGTAAGTTAAAGTATATAGTGCACCACTTATGGAGACATAACCAACCAAAATCTTGATTTGTTTGGGCAGCTTAAAATGCACATGCTAGTTGCAGCAGGTTACCAGCTAGGACAAACACTTAAGCTCATCTCCAACATGACATGTGAGAGATGTGGCAGTGTGCTGCATTTTTTGCATTATTGTACCTCTCTGACTACACCCCGTTGTCACATGTACCAATTAAGAGTATGTAAGTAGCTTCAATATGGAGGACTGTGATTATTACCACCTGCTACCTTGCTGCAGCTGCCTCCTTAATAGCTACGAAGACTACACAGCCGAATAAATCTATCAGGTGCAGTGAATCTGTATATTTTTATGTATGCGGTTAAGTTAGTTACTTTACTGTCTTTATACCCTTCTTGTTATATAAAAAATAACAAGTTGGTAGTTACTTACCATAGTTTATCTTGCTATTTAAGACATTTTTTAAATTATCATTTAATTAGACATTGTTATATATGATTTTTCTTGTCTAATGATTCATAATTTTTATACTAATAATAATAATTTTCAAAGTTGTATTTATACTAATACCAGTCCATGACATGTTTAAAGAGAATTGCTGTGTACTTGATTAATGGTGAGTTAAATATTGAAACTGTTGTTTCCAACTTAATTATCACATATTTTATATAAAAATGAACTTGAAGAATGGAAATGGAATGGATGGATATTGGTGAATTATTTTTCTCTCCCAAATCCATAGAAAGTGGTAGCACAGCTGAGAGTACTGTAAAAGAGAACATGTTGAGTGGACATGGTGGGTCTAGATCTCCAATTTCTGATGTGGTAACCAGTAACTCCCAACCTGTTGGCAAAATGCCAGTATGGAGGCACATGCTGCTCCGTCAATATCAATCATTTGTCAATATTTCCTCTTCAGAAACTATGCCAGGATTAAGAGATTTTCTGGGCCCAAACAGGGAATTAGGGAATTTTATGGCTCAAATTATTGGAATCTGCTGCCCCTTAGCAGGTAATTTTGCAGCTCCTTTTCTGTCCAAAATCTAGCACATTTGTTCTTCACTCCTTTATCACACGTTTGGCTGTGATTATGAAAGATTTTCATATTTTTAAAGGGATTAAATAAGCTTTTGCTACCAACAAAATTAATTTTTCATCAATTTATTGAATAAAAGGAAATAAATTACCCAGACTTAGGTATAAAATTATAGGGTACAAGATATCTGGTTAGGGGACAGCAACCCTGTGGCTATGTCAGATTGAAGTCCATGTGAATAATGGGGTACGACCCTGACCTATTCTTCTCCTCTTCATGAGTGATGGTATATAATGTTGAACTGTGATGCACATATTAATTGTTTTAATGATAATAAATGAGCAATAAAACACTTCTAATCAGACAAATCATTGGCAAAAGATGTCAAGCATGAATTTAACTGACAGACAGGTTGTGACATCACCTAATCATGCATAAAGGACTCTAATAACTTCACAAGATCCACCAATAATTTTAAAGATTCATGGTACTTTTCTCCTACATTTAAATTACAATTTTGTAAAGTATTATTTTATTATGACATTCTATTTATTTTTATTTTTATTACTGTAATATAGTATTTTATTATGAATAGCATAATTAGTGGACGTAGATAAAAAAAATGTGTAAAGGAATATTTTCTCAATTTTAAATCCTCTCGTCATAATTTTTACCATTTTTTTAATTGCTAAATTGTTTTACATTCGGTATGCTTTTTTTTTAAATTACTGCGAGATGCATTTCATTTTAAACAATATTATACTTGCACTCTTTTATTTTAAAATAAAAAATAGGTTATGAGTGTACTATTACTTAGGTTTTTTTCAACGTAAACTCAAAATGTGTTAGTTTACTTTCAATTTACTTCCAGCAAGGATGATAATGACAATAATCAATGTATGCACCTCATACTATGTTACAAAAAATGATTCTATGATGAATAAGAGTGTAAGGGTTCATCTTTATAAATTTTAGAGAGATAGAATAACAAAAATAAGCCTTCAATTGAGGATTAAATAAAAAGAGTATTTTTTTTTTAAATTTTCTTTGATATTTTTACATACATTTTGTCAATATTTTAATAGTCAATGATATCGTTTGTTTAGAAATTAAGTAATTTTGTCACAATTTTATTTTTAAAATACACATGATAGATTGAGAGAAGGAAATTAAGGAAAATTATATTTGATCTATGCTCCTAAGTTATATAGGATTCTTTTTTTCGTGTATTAGAAATATTAATGTTTTAACTTCAAGTCTAACTAAATTTTATTAAGATTAAAGTAATATTATTAAAATTAATTATCATATCTTAAATATTGTCAGTTTTGATAATACGTGCCTCATTCACATTTTTATCTTTATAAACATTTCCATTAACTAAAATAAATTTAAATAAGAAGATATATAAATGATTTCTAATTTTAAATATTGAATAATGTGAGTTTCTTTTAAGTACATCAAAATATAATCTAATTTAAATACTTGTCAAAACAAATATATTGACGCCCAAACATAAAACTTTGTCAAAAGTATTATTAAAAATATATTAAATTATTTATGTTATTGTTGAAGAAAGATATTTTTATAAAATATTTAATGCTCTTTTTTCAAAATTCAAAAAAAACTCAAATACAATGTGTTGAGTCTGCATATAGTTTCCTTCAAAAAATATATATAAAAAATAGCCTCAAATTTCATGTGCCGACGTTACTTTATGTGGTGCTAAGCTAATGCATCACCTAAGCCATTTATTATTGTATAAATGTCAAAGTGGTGATGGGGTCCTCCTGTAAGCAAATTTAAAGCTTCGTTACTAACTCCAACCCTATTAATGTATATGTTGTATAAGTATTGATTAGTAATTACTCCTTTATATGTCTCCAATTTCATTGTATGTTTTGATTTTTTTTTTCAAACTATTTCTTTTTTCATATACGATTAAATGCTAAATATGAATTCACAATATATAATTTTTTTTCTCACTTTTTCTCATTTAATTGTGTATAACAAATTAGGTTAGCTGAAAATAATTTAATAAACTAAAAGAAAAAAATATAAATATATCTTGTATAAATTAATTTCCTATAAATTTTAAAAATAAAATATGTTAAATTCGTATTTTAGATGAGATATCGAAGTAAAAGAAAGAACAAACCAAAGAGAAGATAAAACTTTTTGAAACACTTTTTGATATTTTTTATTGAAAAAAATACAATAAAAAAGTTTTAGAGATGAACATACAACTCAAAACTAACTAATAGAATTAGAAATTAATTTCTAAAAAGAAAATAACAATTAAGGAGACAGTTGAGAAACTATTTTTATATGTAATATTCACATACACTCACACATTCAAGGTGGTTGGGGTTTAAGAGGAGACTTGACCACTTTGAGTTTGTTTCATAGTAAAAAAAAAAATCTAGCATGAGAAAATGGCTTGGTCAAGCATTTGTCCATTAGTCTTGATTAAGGATATGATATCACAAGACTTTTGTGGATTAATTATCGGAGGAAGGCCACGATCTAAGGCAAGGTAAGATACAAATAAACTGAACAAAATCCATTATAAAGGAATACAAAATACAAAACCAATTTTAGAAGTTAGAATGTGTCAAATTCACTTTAAACTGACACTTATAATTTATCAACTTTTTAATACTTAGCGTCACAGTATTCATTTATGTGATGGATTAATTTTTTAATTTTTATTTATAGCATGGGTTAACATGATACTTATATATATTTTTTAATTATTTTATTTTTGCATCTTAGGACACTTATGCAAAGTATAAACTTTTTTTAATTTTTTATTTATAGCGTCACTTAGGTAGAAGCTTGTGTTTTTTAATTTTTTTAATTTTTTTTTCCTCTTAGCCTATATTCATGTGACACAATAAATTTTTAAATTATTTATTTATTTATCATCTTAGCATCCACTTATCGACATATAATTTTTTTATTTATAGTGTTAGTTAGATCGACGTTTATATCTTCTATTTTTTTATTTATTTTAACATTAGCTTATGTGATATGATAAAGTTTTTATTTTTTATTTATTTATAAAATAGGCTAGGTTAACGCTTATATTTTTTAATATTTTTATTTATTTTTATATTTTACCGTCTACTTCTGTGATGCATAAATTTTAAATTTCAAATTTTTAATAGTTTTTGTATTTCATTTTCACCTTTCTCTCTATTTGATTCTCTCGTTTTCTTACCTCACTATCTTTTTTACTTTCACTTTAGGTTATTTTTTTCACTTTCACTTTGAATTTTTTTTTTTTACTTTTATCTCGTATTTTCTTTATTGAAGATCTCACATCGATTAGAGATGAGATATTTCAATAGTTTATAAATGACTGCTTTTTTTATTTCTTCTTATTTCAACAAGAGAGTTTTAGGTCCACCACAACCACATGTTAGTTGGTTCTTTTTCTTTCATTTTACATTTCACTCTCTCCATTCTTTGATTTCTCATTTAGTGTTTCATTTCTCTCTCGCCGTTGTAAATTCATACCTCCACAACATCAGTTGTCTCTTATATTCAGTATTTCCACTAATCTCTTGCATTCAATGCACAAGTGAAAAAAATTGTGTTTTATGAACGCTAAAGAAGGGATTTGATTTCTATGATTTTTACTTTTGTTGCTTGTCATTGTGTGGTGAATCGTAAATCTAAATCAATGTCAGTTATATCTTTTATACATGTTCATGTTCCCTCTCGATTTTATTTTATTTTTAGAATTGTTGTGAGATTCATAATTAAGTTTATGGATATGATTAACATGTCTTCTTAGACAAAAGTTAACTACTAATTATCTTTAGTTATGAAATATTAATTTAGTGATAGTATAATAATATTGTGTTGTTGCTCCACACTAGCATTATGGGACACTATATTTCTTTTCTAATTTTTCTTCTATAAAACATGGGATAAGTCGACGTAATTTGTGTCCACAAAGAGTGGGTTTAGATCATGCAATGTGTGTCCCTTCATGCAACCAATGTTATCTGCCTTTACTTCCAGTCCCATAGTGTCCCTTATTTTGGAGATGTTAAGCCAACACTATTGCGTCTATTTTCTTTGTTTTGCATCCATTTCTATCCCACTTTAAAAATCGTTTTTCTTGTAATGTGTGGTGACACCTCTTAGACTAAAAATAAAACAATACACAACAAAGTGTGAAAAGCACTGTAAGAAAAATTGCATTTATCTACAACAAAAATTTGTATGTAATGGACAAAATCTATATGTAACTAAAAATTATCTACGGATTACATACATACAAAAATTTGCATGTAATAAGGGCATAGGTAGGTAATTTACATGCGAATATTACATACGGATTTTTCCGTATGTAATTACATACAAATTTTACCTACGAAATAAATTCGTATGTAAATACAAAATATTTTTTTTTAAATTATTTATTATTACTATTATATTTATATTATTATGATATATTATTTACTATTATTAGAATTATTATTATATTTTTATTATTACTAACACTTACATTATTATTAATTCTAAAGTGTTGAGGGAAAGATTCAAACCCAAATCCTTCAGCATGCATACACAAGGACATAATCATTACAGTAACATCAACTTTTTAATCATATATTCATTATTATTATTATTTTTTTATGACTTTTGTTATTATTATTTTTGTCAGTATTAGTAATATAATATTAATAATACTAAAATAATAATAATATTATTGTTAACATTAATAATAATATTAATGATCATATTAATATTAATATTAATATTGATTATAATATTAATAAATATAATATCAAAGTAATATTAATAACCATATTAATAATATAATATTAACAAATACTAATACTATTATTCTTAATAAAAGTAATATTAATATTAAAAGTAATAATAATAATTATTATAATTTTAATAAAATTATTATTAATATTATATATGGAAAAATTTGTAGGTAATTTACATACGGATTTGGATCCGTACGTAAAATCTATATATAGTAAATCCGTATGTAAAATTTATATGTAATATATTTGTATATAAAATTCGTAGCTAATTACATACAGATTTAGAGAGTTGTATGTAATTACATACAGATTTGGATCCGTTAATAATAAATCTATATATAAAATTCATATATAATAATTATATATATAATAAATTTGTATGTAAAATTTGTTTGTAATGTTAAATTTACATATGAATAAAAATCCATATGTAAATCAAAAATTTCGTATAATAAAAAAACTTCAAGTTAAATAGCAAAAGTTTGAATTCATGATAACTCAAATATTACTTACGTAGGCTTTGATGTTCAATCACTACAAGAATTATGTTTGTTAGTAATTATCAAAAAATTTAATTTTATTAATGTTATTATTATTTTCAATGTTTATTTTTATTATTATTATTTATTAGAATTATTAAAATTTTGTAGGTAATTCAAATTTTTTGGAAAAATTCTGATGGTGAGAAATTTGTCAATTGGTAAATTTATCGAAAAAAAAATATTAAGTCTATGGGTAATTACTGAAAAACTTTATCCATAAATAATTATCACAAAAATAATATTTATTATTTTTATTATTATTTATTATAATTATTAACATTATGCTACAAGAAAAAAAGAGAATCGATTACAGATTTTATAAAAACACATATATTTTATAACTACTATATCACATAAATTTTCTTGTTATGATTATCATTGTTAATATTAATAATATTAATAATATATTAATTATTATAATTATTATCTTAATTATTATTATCATAAATATTATTATTACCATCATAATAATAATTACTGTCATAATAATTTTTTTATTATTATTATAATTATTAATATTATTATGATTATCAAAATGTTTATTGATAAAATTTATCGATAATTCACAAGAACTGTATCTGTTAGTAAAAATCGTCACTAATTCATAATAACATCTTTTTATTGATAATTCATAGTAACGTTTATTTATTGGTAAAATTATAATTAATGATATAATTATATCATTAATGATATCGTCAGTGTACACCTATTCAACTTTCAACTTTCTGAAACAAAATTTCAAATTTCATCTCATACACTAATTAATTAACATAATCAATATATATTTCTAAGTGATGACATACCCATTTTTACTAAACATCCACACAACATTAATTTTATGACACTTTCATTTGAAAATATAAAATAATTTATGATGAATCAACTAAGAAAAATAAAATATTTTTCTTATTAAGTGTTAGAAGGATGTTAATTTTCCTAGTAAGAGAGTGTTATAAAAAATTGTGGTGGTTGTGAGATATATATATATATATATATATATATGATCGACTTTTCTCATGCCCTATTCTGTACTGCGTACAAACTTGAAACTGCAAAGAAAGGACCCATCTAACATCCTATAACGATTGGAACTTAACAATGGAATGTTCAATCTCTATAGCTGCATGCAATAACACAATTCTTTCGAAACAACATCTACATCTTCAGATTATTCTCGGTACGCTACACCAATTTTTATCACTTCCTGCAGTACGTTGCACCAACGAAGCAAGACACTGTTTTCTGAGGTATCTGCAAGTATCTGATAAGAACCAGGTTGTCTTGGATAACATTAAGTAAAACGCAGATTCATCTAAACAAAAACTATTTTAAATAAATTTACTTTTCTTTTTCGAAACGTGTATTATTTACCGAACCAATCATGCATTAAGTGGCAATACGAGAAAGTAGACACGTACGTTAGCAACTTCAATTGTTGTTCCCTGATTTGCCTTTTACAGCTCTAGCTAGCGTTAGGTGGGAGCCATCTTAAAGCACTGTCTTTATCTCTTTACTGTTCAAGTGCCCATAATTGGAACATCACCAAGGTACCTTGTTCCATTCACCATTCTCATCAACTAACAAAATTATATTATATATATATATATATATATATATATATATATATATATATATATATATATATATATATTTATATATATTATATACACGATACACACACAACACATTATTTTCGTGGTGCCTTTAATCTCTTGTTATTGACATGATCTTCATAAATAAAGCTAAACCCGAATCCTATGTGCAGAACAGAAACTGTAGTGGTGAATATCCTGAACCTGCTTTTTCAGGGTTTCCTCTTTTTAGCTTGCTAATTTTACGTTGCATCATATACTCATGCTGCCTGTTATTTAGAGGAGCCAAATTATTAGATTCCAAAGCATATTATTTTTCATCTCATCTATTCTGTCAATCATTTTATCTTATCCTTTTAGATTTTAACTTTCACACACACACACACGTATATATATATATATATATATATATATATATATATATATATATATATATATATATATATATATATATATATATTATTATAAACTATTTAAAAGTAATAATTTATATATGACAGTTCATAAATGATAAGATGATATAATTTTTACATTGCTAGTGGATTTAGTTTGTTCTTTTACATGTTTCTTTCTTCACTGGATAAAGAATTTTTAAAAAGTAATTGTATAATTCCTCCTCACTCTTTTCGTTATGCCATCTCACTCCCGAAGTCACGGAGATCCCTTTATCGTTTATTGTAGCAGATAATAAAGCATTTAAAATATGATACTTTTAATATGGAAATACAACTACACTATAACATGAAACATATTTTTAAGGAAACGGTTACAAACAATGAATTTAATTGCTATTGTAGATTTTTTTACACTAATAATAGATTGTTGTTTATGGTAAAATTGTTGGTTTTGTAATAAGCTTATTACCTTAAAATTATACATAAAGTAAATTATAATGGATGAAGTGTCAAATATATTGTCATTGTAGGAAATTTAAATTGAAACAAAATTAAGTTGTTTATTCGTTTCTTTAAATAAAAAACTAGCTACCCTCTAAAATACTAACATTAACATATAAAATACGTTATTTTAATAATATTTTTAATTAGAAAATAATGAGTTGTACAGAAAATGAGTTGCTAAAGATCTATAGCTAATTTCATTAATCTACTATAAAGAATAATGGTTCATGGCAATTCATGCGCCTTAATAATATATAATTGTTATTTATCAAATACCTACTTTCTCTTTTTTTAACGAACAACTACTTTCTCTTATTTCACTTCTCTTACTCCATTTCATATTTTCTTTTCACTTTTTTACTTTCTCTTTTCTTTTTTAATCTCTCTTTTTTCCATTCATATATCAAAAAATTATAGAAAGAGTATCAATTAGATATATGTATGAGTATCTATATCATTACTATATAATAATTAATAATTAATAAAGGAAAGTATGACCATTCCGCATGTAGTTGTTTTTTATGTTCAATTTCTCTTTGTATCGTCCTTTTCTTTTTTTCATCAATGGCACCATTTCTTTCTTATAATTGTCACTCCAAACTACCCTTACTTAAATAAAATGAATATGATATTAACTTTTACGGAATTATAATTCTATATTGTATTCTAGAATTTTAACTTTAGAAGTAACCTGGAAACATTCTTTACAAATTTACTTTAAAATGATTTAGTAATTATAGAAATAAACCCTAAAAATAATTTGCGTGTGACTATTTGTATTTGACAGATAATATCTAAATTAGTTAAGTATGAATATAAATAATATTTGACTTTTCTTTTAAATTAAATAAAAGACAAGAACAAATATACCTTGTTTTCATCTTCATCTTAAATTATTAAGTCACTTTTAATTTATTACGTACTCTATTTTGAAATCTATATGAATATAATTTATTCATTTTTATTTGATGTGTATTTCCTTGTGTTGAATTATTGATATGTTATATTTCCTTTATTTTAATTTTAATTTTTGTATAAAAATTATTTAATAAATATTTAAATAAATACAAATACAAGTATACATATATTCATTACCTGAAGTAGATACTAATAAAAAAAATTTCATACTCATCAAATATCACGAGATTGTATATGAATTTTTATCTTAAAAGAGATGATTTGAATCAAAACTTATTATTTTTCTTCCTTTCCTTTTTCCAATCTCTCTTTCTTTTCATTCATATATCTAAAAATTAAATAAATAGATTAAAGATAGAAAGAGTATCAATTAGATATCTAGATGAATATCTATATCATTACAATATAATAAATAACAGGGAAAAGTATGACCAACAACACTAATTCCGCATGTAGTTATTTTTATTTTTTGCACTTTCTCTTTGTATATTTCTTTTTTTTCATCAATGGAATCATTTTTTTTATAATTGGCATTCTAAATTACTTTTACTTAAAAATAAAAATGAATATGATATTAATATTTATGAAATTATAATTCTATAATTTATTAAACTTTCTTCCAGAATTGTATTTTAAAAGTGACTGTAAACCTTCTTTACAAATTTGCTTTAATATTTTTAGCAACTTTAGACTTAAATCTCAAAAAATAATTCGGATGTCACTTCTAAAGTAAACAGAATTAATTTTAAAGTCAGATTAAATCAAAAGATGATGCCATTTGAAAAAGAACGATTTGGTGGACACATACCCAATCATTCAATGCGGCGATCCAGAGAATGGCCCGCCAAATGGACGGTCCTGGTTGAAGGACTGGTGGGCCATATCGCAGAGGATCATTAATTAAGTCTCTGATGCCAGCAACTGCTCCATGAAAAGGAGAAAAAAAAAAAAACTTCAAGAAAGAAATAGAAAAATGAGTTTCTTTTTAATTTATACACCCAATTACCTCTTTTTTCTAATACTAAGGTCTTGTGATTATGCATTTTGATATTTTTTTTTATACTTCAATTTAGTGTTTTTTTTTTGTTAAAATTAGGTTCTATTTTAATTCTATATAATATTTAAGTCATTATACTTTTTTAACATGAGAAGACACTTCTTGTGTCTAGACAGCAAACTATACTTGCCCATTTTCAAGTCATGCACAGTTTATCACAGAAAATAATTTGTTAAATGTCAGAGAGAAGCTTGATCATTATAAATGTAAAAAGAAAATGAAGAAATATTCCATCAATATAATTGAAACTTGATATGGAAAATGTTTGGTGAGTAAAAATATATCTAAACCAGTTTTTATAATGTTTTAGACACAAGAAAAGTATTATAAAAGAGAAAAGAGCACTCTCTATATTTATATATAATAAAATGAATAATTAGCTAAGTATGTATAAATTATTAAAGTAATTTTTTATAAGATTAATATTTGTTCTATAAGAAAATGAGGAATGATCGACCTGTTAGTCAGTGATATTGTACATTGGTTTGGGCGATAAGCAGCAGCTGGATCCCACCATGGAGCCAACACCTGGAACCGATAAGGTCTTGCAGACCCCACCATTCTACTACACCCATCTCTCTAAATTCTTAATCATCCATTCTCTAAACCTCCACATTCATGGCCAAGATTTAGAGTAAAACCATTCTACAATTTTAACATTCACACTACCCTCACTCTTCCACTGTTTCATTTTTCCCTTTGCTAAACTGTTTCATCCCTTTTACTATTGAAAAGAAAAACACAAATGTTGTTAATTGAGAAGCAAGTTAATTAAACTTACCAAGTTATGATGATGGAGATGTGAGTTGGTTTCTTTCTCTTCTGAGAATAAAAAGCATAAAATTACAAATCAAAAGGCTTTCGGAAAAAAAAGGAAGAGAAGAAAAGAAAAGCCAATTGCACAAACAATGATGATAAGATATCGTGTAGTGAAATAAAGCCAAATAATATCCAACTGTTAAATAGTGTCATCTCTCTCTCTCTCTCAAACCCTAAAAAACCCTCTTCTCTTCCACCCATCACCCATTCTTCCACCTCTTCCAACATATTAACCACACCAAAGAAATAGGAAAAAAATAATAATAATGATAATGATTATCATTTCAAAATAAACAAAACTCAATTTCGTAGGGCAATAATAACCAAACCTCACGTCACGTTGTGTTAAAACACCAAACTAGTACACATGTAGGAATCGAAGAAGACGTTGGTGGATTTGATCCTCTTGCGTTAATTATCATCATGCCGATCCTCGCTTCCACCGTGATGTGACTGTGACTCACTCGCCTGAGATTCCGAAACGCCAATGACCGTCCGGTAAGGGTTCAGCCCCGAAAGCATGCTCAAATGCCCTTCGTTCATGTTCCCACCAATCCCCGAAGACCCTAATTGTTGACCTGGTAAAAGGGCCATCGGGGTCGGAAAGTTCATGAAATGCAACCCACTTGACATGTTTCCTCTATACAAAGCACTGTTACTCACACCGGGGAATGTCCACAGAGGAGCTTCACCACTCACACCTTGGCTATTGGAATTCGCCACCATCCATATATTCGCCGGAATTTGAGCATGGCTCGCCGGAATTGTCCCCGAGGTGCTTGACTGCATCAAATAGCTTCCAACTTGGTGTTGCATGGTTGAGGATAGGTCTTGCTCCAAGGGCCGTCTTTTCCTTCCCAAACCCTCCTCGTTGTTCTCCGAGGACAAGTCTAGGGATGACGAATCGCGCAATTCGTGCTTGGGCTGGAACATGGAAGAGGAGATGGGGTTGTTGGATTGAAAATTGAGGAGTGTGGTGGAAGTGTTGGTGTTTTCAAGGAACAGGCTTCTCCGGGGTTGGAGAGAGAAGTTGGAATTGAAGTAGTTGGATCGCAGCTGGGAGGGGACGGACATGGAGGAGCCGGAGCTCCGGTGAGATATGTTAAGGGAAGTGAAGTTAGCGGGGATGGTGCCGGTGCCGGTGGCGGCGATGACTGACGGCTCGGCCTGCTGGAGGAGCCACTCTATGGTCTCGCCGTCAGACTTGTGTCCGAGCTCCCGAGTGAGCTGGAACACTCTGGCGGCGCAGAGAGCAGGCATTCGAATTCGGCGGCCGCGGCCGTCGACTTTGGTGTGGCGGTCTTTCGTGGAGGTTCTTTTGGGAGGCGGCTTTTTGGGGGAGGCTTCGGAGGGTGTGGGGAGGAGGGTGGTGTTGTTGTTGGATCGGGTGGAGTTGGAGGTGGAGGGTTCGGCTGAGATGGCTAGGGAAGGGTATGGGGAGGAAGTGGAGCAAGAAGAGGGGTCTTGGTCTTCTTTCTTCTCGAGGAGTTGGAATGGGAAGTTTTGTCGGTGTTGGTGGTGGTGGTGGTGATGGTGGTGGTGGTGGAAATCATCACCTCCCTCCATGATCGCATGGGAAGGATTAAGGTTGTTTTTTGTTTGTGTTGTGGTTGTTTTTATGGAACAGACTGTGATCAGTGAGTTTATGGTTTAATGTCTGTGCGGTGGGTCTTTCTCATCAGTGGGTGTGTGTCTAGGTTTCTTTTTTAGAGCAAGGGAAGGAATTTGCTTTGCTGTGGTGTGATTTGAGAGAGAGAGAGAGAGAGAGAGAGAGATAAGAAGAGAGGAGCTGGGAGAGGGCATGAGCTTTAAGCAACAAAGATAATGAGTGGGAATTATATGGGTGAGCTTTAAAAAGCATGATTTTTCTGAGAAAAGAAAATTGCTTTGTTGTTGGGTGTGGCTTTTGAATTGTATAAGCGTATAAAATGTGTTTTGTTATGATTTATAATCCGTATGTCCAGTTGTATGGGGAGGTAGGTTTGTGTAGTGTTGATTTTGAAATGGTGAACGTGGAAAAATCAAAGATTTTATGGTTTATAATTTAGTGATTGAAGGGAGGGAGTTGCCCTTTTTATTGTGGTTGGACAGGCTCTTTGGTTCAGACTCCACGTGAGGTGCTCTTTTTTATCATTCAATCCATAAAGACAATGGAGGGCGTGGTGGGTCCCAATCCCAAGTCAAAAAATTGAAAGACCTGGAAAGGAAAGATTATCCGGTGGGACCCCTCTCATTCAAGTAATCATTTCGTTTTGCCTTTGGCCTTTGCCTTTTGTTCTGCACCTTTGTTGGGGAACTTTGGGATTCCTCAATTGGCCTTTGCCATTTCCCCCACCCTAAAAACAAGGGCTCTTCCATTTCTCAATTCCATTTAGTGGAGTTTAGCATCATCTGCAACTTACACAACAACCTAACCTTTTCTAACATCTACACTCACATATATATATACCAAACGTGTCTTCACTATTAGTTACCTAGGGCATTCATTCAATTGCTTTATAGACCAACGCTGCTAAGCATCTTAGAATTGATTGCATGTATATCTTTAGATATACCCAACAACCCCTTTTCTCTATTTTTAAGCTTTTAAAGTTGTCAGCAACTCAAAAAGAATTCAAATTCTCAAAGAGGAGCAAGTAAATTCAGTAAGACTGAAAGCTATGTAAGCTTTCAGTGCTCAACACTCATCTGCATAACAAAATAGACATAATAATTAATACCCACTATCACATTCTAAGGAGACTTCCACAATTATATATCGATTTGTGGAGTCAATTCTTACGTACAAGTTTTTTTTAAGAGATTTGTTTCATAACCTTTTTTTTACGCCCGATCTCTTTGTACCTTTTATTAAATATTAAATTTCTTGATCGCGATGGGAGAAAAGGAGAGCAAAGAGGCTCTTTTTCTATGGACGTAAGAAAAATTATGATAAGCCATAATCAAGTTTCTTGCATAAATTATGATAGATGTATATGGTAGTTGTTAGGCTTTGTTTACAATTTTACCCTCGATCAAAAATATTGAGGCCTACCTATAAAATTAACGACTTCAAACTCCAATGCATCGAATTGATATTATCCGCAACATATTTGGTGCAAGTAGCGTTACATATGTGGAGCATCTATCCGCTCCTGCTCCTGTTATGTTAATATTGTTGATAGGAGACATCATTAAATAATACAAGAAAGAAAGAAGCACCTCCTTAAAACTAGGGACAAAATGTAAGAGCAACAACATATATAATGGGTTAAATTATTTAAAGAATCAAGAGAAATTATAGAGATAACAATTTTAAAATAGTCTAGCTATGGGCCTTAGGATTTGTCCTAAAGACTTGTTTTAATACAACATTTAATACTTAGTATGAGACTAGATTACCTTCCAAAAATAATAGGAAGGACACATGATTATAAATGAGTTTAGAAATACAACAACACAAGATAATAACAAGAAAAATCCTCTAACATGCAAACAATTATGGATACTATAAGAAAAATTAAGAATAACTGATAGAGATTATAGCAGGGTTAAATTGGAAACGCAAATAGTACCAATTAAACCTATTCTAGAACTATATAAAATTATTCAGGAAATTAGAGTGAGGCAAACCCATTCTAAATTGGACACTAGCTAAAAGAAAAGATATAGTGTCAACTAATGCAATGAAGAATGAATCTTTTTCTCAATTAATTAAAAGAGATAGCAACAATGTGTTTTGGGATCCACTTGGTATTAGGAGAAAACTTTTTACTATTTATTGTAGATGTATCAACCATTATTATTTATTATTTTTAATAGCCAATACACATTAAATATATTTATTTATTATTTTTCATAAATGCGTTTGGCTGATATATATATATATATATATATAGAGAGAGAGAGAGAGAGAGAGAGAGAGAGAGAGTATAGATGCGTGGTGTGGGCTTGGCTAATTTAATTTAGTAAGAAAATTAATAAGTTAAAATTAAAAATATTTAATTATTTATGATAATTATTTTTTGAAAAAGTTAGCTTATATCAAAACAGTGTATATAAATATATGTTTCGATTTAAACTTAACTATGTCGCGTGTTTTTATTTATTAGTCAATATTCATATTGTAATGGTGCATGTCATCATTCATGATGATTAAATAGTTTTATTTATTTTTTATTTTGTTATAGAACTGTGTGATACCAATAAGAATTAGTTAGGGATGACTAGAGTCAGAGGTTAAGTTAATTAACCACTAAACTAGACATTCTTTGACTATTAGGTGCTTTTTATGTAACACTTAACCTGTTGTAAACGAACTGTATTGTCCATTTAATTAGAGAATAGAAACTTAAGGAATATCAAAAATTGTAGCACCTACATGTTATAAATGGACTATTATATTTTCCAGTCCAGTGTTAATAATTGACAATTTTTCAGAAAATATAAACCTAGGAAATATAAAAAATTGGAACAAAACTACAGGATACAAAGAAACCTAATCTATGAAACTTGTTAATGATATCATAACAAGCTATAAAACTTAAATTCAGAAAGTAAAAAACATTCAAAGCACACTAAATCTACATTACATATTAAAAACTACACAAGGCATTTTTATTAAACACCTGCAAGACTATCACTAGACATTTTTACAAATACCTTCTAGACTTACACATACTAATGGATTTTAGGAAATATTTGGTAACACATAGCATTTTGACAAACATATACAAATTATAAAACTGAAAATGATACAAGAATGCACTATTTCTACCGAATGAAAATGATACAAGAATACACTGCTTCTACCGAATGAAAATTGAAACAAGACTCAAAATGAACAAAAACATTGGCACAAATGACTAGAATACCTAAGGTACTATAAGTGATGGTTCAAGTAAGAACAAATGATTTTTGTCAAAGAACAAGAAATATTACCACATCAATCTATGCAAAACATTCAAAGACATGTAAAATATGATGTGAACAACACGAAAGTTGAAAGAAAATGGGAAGACTATCTCTTAAAGAACTTTGGCTCTTTATACCATATGAAGGAGCCTAGACCTTGTGTCATTCCTTGTTCTTCTTCCTTCATTGTTTCCGATTTGTTTTTATTGCATGGAGAAGGATGAAGATGGCGGAAGCATGAAGGAAGTGCAGAGAAGGTGTCATAGTTTTTGTAGATGGAATGTGTTTAGAGTCTAAGTGAGGTTAGGCCAACATTCTAAGAGGAGTCTACAAGTTCTTAAGAAGAGAGACTATTCTAAAAGAAACTCTGACAAGTAGAAAATACTCCAATTTTAAGAATAATTTCATTACTCCAATCAAAGTTAAAATTTGCGTAGCCAAACACTCTTATTTATAGTTCTTTGGGACGTTTAGCTTATAACACAAGCTTTCAAAAATCCTTACTGCTCACAATGACATGTGGCAACAGTAGCTCTTGGAGCAAGCTTCAGAATCATCTTAATTCACAGGCTCACATATGACAAAGATAACTTAGAGCCCAAGCTTCAATATCCTTTCCAATGAGAGGTGGACAAGTGTCATAAGCACTAATTACATGAAGAAGTGATACCTAACCCTAGCTTGTCATGAAAGTTAAGGTTTTTATCCAAACTTATCGTCCAAGCTACTCCAAACCCTAGCTTGCACCCAAGTCTCTCTCTTAGGGTTAGGTTATTTAACCTAATCTATGTTTGATACAAATACAAGATTCAAAATGAATTCCTATACTATATGGCCTAAAATACAAGACTTGAATAAATTCCTAAACTACTTTGTATAAATTTTATAAATAGAGGTTTTATAATCTTAATACTCCAAAAATCAATCTCTAGAGGATGTCTTCAAGTTGAACTTGAGCCCAAAAGACTGAGTGAAGGCACAAATAGATTCTAATAGGCCCAAACTCCCAATAAGTTTCTCATCAAATATGTGTCTCTGTGACTTCTTTATTCTTGATTATAATCTTCTAGATGGATCTCCATCACCTTCTTTACTATTTTACATCATCTACCTTATTTTTTCTCAGAACAATCATTGCTTGAAAATTGATTGTAGGCACTAATTGATTGAATTTACTATTAGATCTGTTAGAAGACGACTTGAGGTTAACTTTTCTTTATCTATATTATCATATATTTGGTATTAGATGGTCTAGTACTACGTATTTAATTTGATTGTAGAAACCATAGTGATCAAAATTGGCGTTGTTGTTAGAAAATCCAATTTAAATTTGGTTAATAGTTTTCTTATTTATCTGTAATTTTTCATAATTTTATGTTTATCTACATATTTTTTCTCCTTTTTGCGTATCTTGTTTTCATGCTAACATCATTTTTATTATAAACCTTTCATTCTACTTGTGTAGTTTTCCAATTTTTGCATTTTTATTTCAAAAATAAAAAATTTAACTCAAGCATCTAATATGTACTTTCTACTCAATTTTCTTTAAAGCGTCCAATAGGTTGTAATATATTCATGTATGTATATATGTGTTTATTTGGTGAATTAATAGTGTAAATCTAATTAAAAAATTGATTGGATATACCATAGATTAACTAAATAGTTTAGTCTACTTGATATTTCTGCTGATAGAAAATTAAATCTTTAATTTTCTAAAAAGTACAACAAAATAAACTCTACACGAATTTATTTATTTAAGACTTATTTAAGATCTTCCTTATTCATATATCATCAATTGGAAATCTTTGGAAGAAGCTCAAGTAACTAGGAAAAGATAAATTTGGTGAAGAGATTTAAAAAATATTTGTGAAAAGTTGTTGACAAAGCATTGAACAGAGGAATATGAGATGCGTCAAATACTCAACTTTGGAAAGACAAATAACAAGAAAAAAAAAAGAGAAAACACTATCAGAGAAATATAACAAACTATACTTAATATAAAAATACAATCACGCTATACTTATAATATGGGGGTTTGTAGGAGATTAAGATGGAGAAGGAAACTTTTTAAATGGGAAAAGGTAGTTATGTAGAGGATGGTACTGAAATAGATACTATAACTATGTAAAGGAACAAGAAGGACAAATGGTTGTGGGGAGAAGACTGAAAAGACTATTACTTTATCTTAATCTGCCTATTGTTTGATTCAGGATTTGAAAATAGGAGAACAACAACAGGAGAAGTTTTCAAGAAGTTATGGAGTTGCAAAATGTCACCAAAGGTGTTGTACTTCGGTTGGAGACTTTTAAGTAATAGATTCTCAAGTAAGAATAATTTAAGAAAACGTAATGTGTTGCTTTTAACTAACCAGTTGTCATGTCCTTTCTGCCAAGAAATAAAGGAATTTGAAGAACACACTTTTTTCACATGTACAAAAATATTTTTCAGTTTAGAGTTCTTGTTATAGTTAGGTGGGTTCGAGTAAGGTTTTATATTACAATGTTGTATTAAACTTCATTCGTCATAACTTTGGTGGGATGAGAGAAACTTTGTGTGTTCAAAGATAAAGTTTTTGATGGTGTTAAAGTTGTCCATGATGTTAAGTTTCTTTGTTGGACATGAAATAACAGATTAAATCCCAACAATGGCCTAATGTTCATCCTTTGTGAAAGAAGCCCAGGGTCTTGTCCTCTAATGTAGTAGTATTGTTATCCCTGCAAGTATATTGTTCTTGTTTGGTTGTGTTTGTTATTTGATTATGAAACTTTTGGTTAAACCCTATTTATTTAGTTTGTAAGTAAATAGGTTATAATCATACCTTTTATTTGGATTCCTACCTCTTTTGTCTTTGGGTTGGTACCCTTTGTATTAAATATATATAAAGTTTGTTGTTTGTTGGAAAAAAAAATCTATTCCCACATTAAAATTTATTATAGATACTTAATTATAAAACTAAAGAACACTTTAAGAATATATTAAACTAATAAAAAATAGTTATAAAACGACCGAAACCTATTTAAACTTTGCATTTTGTAACAAATAAAAACCTATATTTAAATAAATAAAACTTTTTATTCCCAATGGTGACAACGGAAATAAAATTTTTTATTCCCAGTGGTGACAATGGAAATAAATGGGTGATGGTGACAAGAAGAGATGTCAATAAATAAAAATAGATTGGAATGAGAAAAATAAAGATGCTATTAGAATCCGTGATTCAGACGAAAACAATGATTAAGCTTATTTGTATTTGAGTTCCATAAAATTAAGCTTAATTCGAAATGTGATTCCAATCGTAATTATCTCCGAAACGTTATATAATTGAAAACAAATTTAATATCTTTACATTCCATTTTTTACAAACACATTAATCTTTGTTTATATTTATCTTCCTTTTCTATGACATTGTTTACTTTATTTTATTTCTCCTTTTTTTATATCATTTCTTCCATTGAATACACAAACTGCCTAATATTATCCATTAAAAAGCACGTACACCAACATAGTAACTAGCTGTTCTTTTCTTTTAATATATGATTTTTTTTCCTTAATTGGTAGTGGTGTTTATAATTACGCTTAACATTTGATAATCCAACTCAGAATGATTATGATGTAATAAATATATTATAAATACAACCATGCTTAAGATTTAAGGGTTCAATCAGAAAACAAATAGATAATGAACACGCATGAAGAACTTGTAGCAACTCATGCTCTCGATCGACACTTATCTTCTTCTCCTTAATCAGGACCACACGCAGTGATATCGTTTTCGTTGCATTTATGAACAGGCTTTAGTTACTTGGTATGGAACTGGGCATTGACCAGAAAACTAGTTGGAGAAAAAAATATTAAAGTGACACTTTGAGTTTGTGATATGTACATAAAAATTTGAAACAAATGGGGCTATCCTTGTGCTAACGATGCTTGGTTCGAAGATGACACTGAATCTTTTCCCCTGAATATATCCAAAATTTTCCTTTTTCCCTTTTCAGCTTCACAGTTATTCTTCTAGTTACACGGAATTGAATCAAACAAATTTATTTAGTTAACAAGTTCTTGGTGGTTATTATGCATTTACACTCACATCCTATTTTTTACTTTACAAATAACGAAATGTATATATTGAATCAATTTATCCAGCAATAAAATTTTAAATTATTTATAGTTTTTCCCTGACTAAAGAAGAGTACATATATGGAAAAAAAAAATCTTTGATATATGTGGCAAAGTCTATGATGAGGAAGTAATATTATGCATACTCAAGAATGGGAAAAGGTATGAATTTAGAATTTTAGAAAAATGAAATCTCTTAAAATGTAACTTTGAAGAAGTAAAAGGGTGGTGAGAATAAGAAAATGAGTTGTGTAACTTGAGAAATGCACATCACGAATAACGACAAATAAGGCCAGCCGCGGATAGAAATTAGGTCAATTTTGGATTGCATGTAATCAATGATTAATTTATTGTGATATAACTGCAAAAGTAAACAAGCATCATAATTCAATGCTAAATCCAATTAACCGGTTTGTATAATCTACTTTTAACTTTAATTTGTCATTATGCAATCACTTTGTTTGACCCAGTGCAATTAACCATTAAAAAATTGCATCCGATTACTATAACTGTGAGTTGATTGTAATACCAAAACGATTGACTTAAGATAATCATAATAACAGACATAGCTTACTGCATGTGAACCTTTTGTAATTAGTGAAAAAACAATTCGAAATTATCAGTTGTAGTTTTGTTTTACTCGTACTTTAGGCAATAAATTTGAAATTTCAAATTAGTGTCCATGAACAAGTCCAAAAATTTTTAGGACGCAATACCAAGTGCCCACGTGAGATTCCTCAGCTTTTTACCCCACAAACGTAAAAGTTGTTGTCGCCAAATTACATGCCAAGAATTGCAAAGCCTAACATCGAGACAAGTTGACAAAAACTAAACGCTCTTGATAACGACTCAAGTTGAGAAGTAAATTTGGATTGTCAAAATCAAACACGTCTCAAATGTAGAATTTTGATTTCTAAATAAGCAATGTAGAACTCAGTTACGATAATGATTGTAGTGTTCTTATTATTGTCTAACTTGTTTGTAAAGCATAATTAAAGGCATGGAGAGATTAGTTTATTTATGTTGGTGTATGAGGTTGATGATTAGAGGGAAATATTAATGGTTGTAAAGAGGAGATGCTAATTTTGAGCCATAATTATGAAGTAATGTATTATGCATAATAAAGCATGATTTGATGAGGGTAGAGGTTAAAGGATATGGTGGAGCAGGTTTGAAAGCAGAGAAGTGGACCAAGAAGATATTAGCCATGCATTGCTGCCTTTTCTGCGACCACATGCCTTGCTACTTATGTATGCCATATTGAAGAAGACAGCCTACCCTCGACCATATAAACCCCATATAATATATATACACATCTATACTTACTTCTATCTAATATCTTATATTTTAGTTTTCACAAACTATTTTTGTTAGTTGTTTATACAAATTGCTTCTTGCACTAAATTGTTTTTTAATATATCAATAATATTCTTATTATTTTTATAAAATTTATATATTAAATAATTTGTGTTCTTTTTCACATACTCAAAAACATCTCTATCATATATATATAGACGTATATTTTAACTGCATGATAAATATGAATAATTATTTAATACAAAACAGAAATTTTTGTTTTTTCATTCAATTAAATGTTAATGATTATTTTATTTTTTAAGAGTTTGTTAAAATGAAATATTTTATTATTAAGATATTTACAATTTTAATTTGTTAAAATGAGATATTTATAACTTTTAAATTTGTTAACATCTTTTTCATTATATTTATTAATTTAACTCAATTAAGTGTGGGAGAGAGAAAAAAATTATATAACAAATAAATTTTAAAATAAAAATAATAAAGACATTTTTGACATTTTAAAAATTTATTAAGTGCAGGAAGGAGTTTGTGAAGCAATTGTCAACTTTTGGTGATATTTTACAAAAAAAATTGAAAAAAAATCATGTTTTGTAATTAACTTAAAGTTAGTTTATATACACCAAAAGATAGAGAAATTACTATAGTGTAAGTATTTTGCCGACTGTTGTGTACTAGTAATATTTTGTTAACCTAATTAATTTCACTAGGCATTTTTTCAATCTTATTGATATCGGTAAACATTTTATCGACCTAATTAATAAAGGTAATTTTTTAATTTTATTGATATTGACAAATATATTGTCGACCTAATTAATAATGATAGATATTTTGCTAACTTACTTATATATCATTAAACATTTTTACACGTTAAATATATGACCAACCATATATTCCAAGAGACCTATGAAATTGTGCATTTGAGCAATCATAAAGCCTTGACACTCATGCAAATTTTAAGAAACCTTACATATTTAATATTTAATTAAAAATGTATAAATTATAATTAATTAAGAGATATGTCAGTTTTAGCAAAATTTCAATCCTTACTAAACTCCACTAGTGTACTAATAAAAAGTAGAAAAACATTTTTTAAAACAAGTTTTAATCAAAATCTTCTAAGAAATTAAATAATGTTTTAAATTTTATATCCTAAGTCATTGAATAGGTTAGTATTAAATAGGAAAGAGACAAAATAAAAGATACTAACATCATCAAAATTTCAAATAATATGATATTTTGTAAAGCTGTGTATAATTTTAAGTTTAAATATAATTTAACTCTTTAATCTAGTCTGTAAAATGATGATTATTGTTATATGTATACTTTAATGTGGATATAATAAGATCCTGAATTAGTTATGCTATACATCGAATGTAATGAGAAAAATCACGTTTCCTAATTACAACGTTTTGGAAAACTGTTGATGTGACCATCAGCATATGCTTTGAAGCATGATTACGAGGTTAGATAACGTTGAAGATGCCATCAAACATTTCTAGTTGACGTAGTTGAAGGGGCAATAAATCCACATCAACATTATTATTATCGACCGTTATGTGTTCATTGTGATGAATTATTAGAAGCATGCATCTTAATAACACCCAATGTTTTTTCTCTTGCTTTTGTTAAGAACAGGGAAAGGAGAACAAAAATCCTCTCTTTCTCAACAACACAATATTATAAAGTTGAGCCTGTTACTAATAATAACATTTTAAAGACTTATCTGTAAAAATTTAATACATATAAAATAGTTTACGGCCCTTCACGTGCTCTTCAACAAACTTAGTTATACTTAAGTTTAAATATGCTAACATTTTTACGATTATCTTCAACAAACTTAGTTATAGTTATAGTTAAGTTTAACTATTATTCAAATTCCTGAAAAAATAAGTATATATTACCCAAATAATACTAATATCGTCATTTGATATACTGTATAATTAATTATCTTTGTATAAATATTTAACTATATATATATATATATATATATATATATATATATATATATATATATATATATATATATATATATATTATGACAAATTTAAATACTGGTACTTTTTTTAGAAAAAGTTACTGAAATCTAAACACTGATGTAAAGTACATTTTTATTATTTTTCAATTTAGAACCTTTTTTAGTTTGAAATTGTAACAAAGTTTTTCTTTAATTTCATGATCATTTATCATATTTTGACAATTAAAGATACTCACAAAATATATCATATCTTTTAACATTTATGGAAGGTTTGAAACCGTCAAAAATTGTTTAAACAAACGTTTAATTATTCTACTGAATTTTTCAAAAATTTCAGAACTATTTATTAATGTTTTTTAATAATTTTATAATCAATCTAATGTGATAAAGTTTTGGTGGAAATGTATTATGAATCACAACATCCTCATTATAAAAAAATATTAATTCTAAATCATTATATATGGACCCAAATCATTCTAAACATTATATATGTAAAATCAACATCCAAATCATTCTAAACATGATCAAATGCATGTTAAAATTTAAAAATATGTTCAAGAAGTTTTAGATTGAAGTTGTTTGTTGTGTGGTGAATTTGTCTAATGGTCCTCAATATCTAATTTCAAAAATTAAACTTCTTAATAAGTGAAGTAGAAAGAAAGTTAGTGTTAATCATTTGCACATCTTTGGAAGAATATCATACGCTTATGTATTTAAATAAGAAAGATCTAAGTTTGATGAACAAAGGGTCAAACATGTCTTCATTTGACTGTGACGCTCATTTTAAAGGTTACAAATTATACAATCTGAGCAATGACAAAGTGGTGATAAGTTGTGATGTTGAATTCCATGAAGAAGCTATATGTAGTCTCTAATTTATTTTGTAGAATCTAATGATACAGAAACTAATTAGTTAGAAACTAATTTAAAATCTAATGATATAAATAGTTAAAACTTTGGTAGTTGATATTAGATACCAATTATCTTGACTTAATTGGTCACTAAATCCAATCATTACTTTTATTTTGTAGTTATTTAGCAACCAAAACCTAATTTGATGATTATTTTGGTCACAATTGGTAACTATTTAATTTGGTAGTTAAAAATTGGTCTTTGAATAATTTTAATCTTGTAGTGGATACTATGTTATCTAAAAGGTACTCTTGATTATAATTTATTTTATTCTTTATCTAATGATTTCAAACTTTATGGATTTTGTGATAGTAATTATTCCAGAGAGATATCGAGGATAGAAAGAGCACCAATGACTTTATATCTTTCATGGAAGGATTGTTTTTTCATGGAGTTCAACACACTTTCAACATGTGAGTCAGAATATATGACAACAACTTTATAGAATTGTCATGTAATTTGGCTAAGGAGATTATTGAAAGAACTTGCCACAAATGAAAACTGTGAAGATTTGCATAAATAACAAGTTTGCACAAGCACTAGCAAAGAATATGATATTTTATGACCGAAGCAAGCATATAAAACAAGATATCATTTCAAGAGAATACATTATTAAAAAGGAATGGAGCTTAAGTATGCCAATACTTAAGATCAAGTTGTAGATGTTTTCACAAAGTCACTAAAGTTTGAAGAGTTTTGAAGATTAAGAGCAAGAATGTGTCTAAAGAAAAAAATTTCAAATTAAAGAAGAAAAATGTTATTATAATTTAAAATAAAGAAATATCTAAAATAACTCTTGAGTTTCTTTCATTAAAATCTAGAAAGTTTTTAATTAGAGAAAGATGTAAAAAGCTATAGAGTCGAGTTTTAATTAGAGAAACTCCTATAATAGAGTCTAGATCTCTCCATTAAACACTATTTGGCATTTTAAAGGCAAAGAAATTTGAGTTGTCTTTTCTAATCTCACCTATTCCTTTAAGCATACAATCTTGTTCTTTTGCACAACAATTGTTTAAGCACTTCCTTACGAAATTTGACACACATAGTTTACATTTTTCAGAGACAAATCTTGAATATTCAATGAATAACTAATGTGTTAAAAACTTACTAATATTTAAAGATAAAGTTTTATACATGTTATTAACATATTAAGTTATATTAACTAATTTCTCTAACCACTCGTGATGCAGAAAGTATATTTGAATATCTATACTCGTCATATTTATAAAAGTGTTCAAAAGCTAAGAGATAGCCCAATTAAATTATATTAATATGTTTAATGATCTATGCAACACTACATATGGTGTTAAAAATTCTTAAGAATCAATTTAACCCTGTTATTATCTGTCAAGTAACACTTACTTTGCAAGAGTATAGTAAAATAATGAGTGATCACCTAAAAAACTAATTAACCTGAAGTAGAAAGGATTTTGAGGAAAGATATTGAAATTGGATTCTATTCGAAATATCAAGAAACATATAAAAAATAAATTTTAAGTTCAATTCTTCCTTACAAAATATGGCCTATATAGTGTTCTATTTCAAATCAATCACATATATCATATATGAGTTTCAATCTAAAAGCATAATAAATTGAAGGTTTTTCTTTCTTCCTTTAAGGTAAAAATAAGCTACTAATTTGTCTTAAGAAGTGGTTTTTTTTTCCTCCTTTCTTGTCAAACAATAAAAATAAGCTTCTGGAGTTTTGCCTGCGTCCTAAAGTGTACTGAAATTTGTGATTTTTGTCAAACAATGTTTACAATACAAATTTATACTTAATTTGTGGGGTAGAATAACCAGAAATCATACTTGGTTGATAGGAAGCTTTTTCTTAGTAAGTACATTTGTTAGTTATTACAACGTTTTATAGAGATGACCTGAACTCCTTGTTGATTACAACGTTAATAATAAACATCATAGTTTTAACGGTCACACAACAATTATTAATGACTACAAATTAAATTGGAAGTTATTATGCACGTGTTGACTCTGCTCTAGCTCTGACTTGCTACCTGTAAAATAGTGATTTACAATGCGATCATAAAAATATTTGGTATATAAGTAAAAAAAAAAATGTTATTGGCTATTTATGTTAATATAATTTAAACTAGGGCAACATGTTTGGTTAGTGACCCATCAGTCCAATTAGTAATCAAGCAAGAAGGATAGGTTAAATTCATCTCCAATCTTGCCTGACGTTTTATATATAATTAATTCATAGCTGTTTCAATCTATTCATATTTAAATCTGAATTAATTTTTAATATAAAAGTATTCTTTAATTCATTTTTTTAAATAAAGTTAAATAGAATAGATGGGTTAAATCATTGCGCATAATCGATTATTCTTAATTGATGAATTTTTTATGTAATAGATTATTAAATTGTTAAAATAAATCAACTGATTCTTTTTTCAATTTCTATTTAAAAACCATTAGTTTCAATTGTTTATCAATTGCTATGATATTCGCTTGTTAAAAATATTTTTAAATATAAATATTTTAATTGAATGGATTAACTTTCTTTAAAATGATATTCAAGAGCATGATCTCGATTATAATCATTATCGTTATCATAAATATTTACTTATGTGAATAGAACATAATCTATTTATTGAATATAAATAAACTTGAAATCTAAACAAAATAACCACATATAGATGTCAAATGTTGGTAAAGTGTTATGAAAAATAAAATATCTTAGAGCCCAAGAGAATAATAGGCTTTTGCTTCCTCCACCACCATAGTCATTCTAAAAAAAACTCGTTGAAAACTATAATTTATGTTTTAAAATTTTAAAAATAAATTAAGTGATTCCTCTTGTTAATGTTAGAATTCCATTTTTTAGCTGAGTTATGATAACTATTAATATCAATTGTATTTGTAACTTTAGTAGTGATTGCGAGAGTTTGTTTCTATATAAATTTGATGAGAAAATGCACTATTAAATAGTGGAACTCACGTAAAAATGATCAGCCATTAATGACTTGAATTTGCCACGAAAGTCAATGCTTAAAAATTTGTCTAAAATACCCTGACATAATTGTGTCATGTTTAATTTTACATAATATAATATTAATGACAATTTAGACATTGCATGAAAATAAAAATAAAAATATTTGTGCTTTTATCAAATCAATTATATATACATATAAACTCTTAATTTTTCTTGTCTTTCCTTTATCAAAACAATCTCATTTTTCACCTTATTTCTTTCTTTTTTTTCATTATTTTTCCTCACTGTTTTCTCCTTTATCCCTGTAAACCTTAGCCAAACCTTAAAGAGAATTAAATATTTATTTATAAAATAATAATGAATGAAAAAGTAATTTATTAATTAAAAGAAGCATGAATAAATTAAATTCGTTTTATACGTTTTTAATATATAATAGATCAATAACACCAGCTCAAATTACACGAAGCACTCTTAAAATTTACATATTACAATGCTGCTTCATTCAAATTATTGCACGATTTCGTTGAAGCCTCAAAATGCCGGAATCGAAAGAATTACAGAATGGAGATTTCATTCATTGTGAAAATAGTTCGAATACATGGGATAGATGCTAGAATTTATGTCAAGTGGTTTGATAAATTAATATTTGTAGTTATATTTTCCTCTTGATTCCATTGACAACATTGGCCAACAATACAAACCAGCTAAATGCCTATAATAACCTTTGCTACACTGACGTAGCCTTCAGCATGTAGTGATTTAAAAATTGGCATAGAAACCCTTTTAGTTTTGAAATTTTCATTAGTTCCATGTTGATCCATAAAAATAGAAGGGGCATGGAACCTTTTAAAAGTGTTTTATATAAATAGAAAACATGGTGAGTTTTTAAATATTCGAAGAGGATAATGACTCAAATAATTAAGGATTATCCAAATAATAATGATACTTGCAAAACAGCATCTAATTTTAGCTGAAAAAAGCATTCATCAGATTCAGTAGAGTACTTGATAACACTCAAATGTGACTAATGCAAGTAATAGATTGCATAACACTGAAATAGAGATTGAACAGCCTAGGGGTCATTTCTCCTTTGTAAATAAAATTACTTCCATGCTCTAGCACCCAAAAAAATACCGAACTGGAAACTACTATACAATAAATACTGCAATTTAACTAGGTAACTCCACAGAAAGGTTTATAAAAAAAACCGATATAACATTACTATTTGAAAAGTGCACAAGGGATTAAACCAGAAATAACTCCATAGGACAATAATAAATAGGACTATAGTCAGAGAGAACCAATAACTGGCCTTGGTAGCTTCACCTGTCGAGATAAGTTGATAACCACAACGGGTGGCCATATGATCATCCCCTAAAGAACGCTTACATACTCCTACAACGCAAAAAAAAGGTAATATGACCATAATGTATTTTTCACTTGCCATCATCCTCCTCCCCCTCATCGTCATCCTCCTCACCGTCATCGTCATCATCTTCAGAGTCACCGTCATCCTTTCCCTGCTGACAGGGAAATATGCATTTATAATACATCATACATATGGGTATATACTATCTCAAAAGTAGTAAAGTAATTACAAATACAGAACCCAAAGGACATAAAGCGATTGAGAAGAGCAGAAAGACTGGTAACTTTCTTGGTAAAGCAATTGTCTCCAAAAGCATTTCATTCGCTAAATTTCGGTGCTGAAATTGCCTTTTTCCCCATGTAAGAATATTCACAGGTGTCCACAGAAATCAATAGTAAAACTGAATTGATAGAAAATTAAAATCTTCAAAAGCACAAAACTAAGCATGATTTAATTACATTGCACACGATATTCATTATGATGGTTAATGATGTTTCAATGGCGAAATCGTCATCTTAGCACAAGTTTACACATTCAGTCATGGTTAATCTATCTTGTTAGAGAATATAACTTGGTGATATCACACATTCATGCTAACTTAATGAAATGGAGAGATGACGCAATTGTTAATTGGTGAGTGTAAACATAACAAAATTTGTCCACACTACACCCAATGGTTGGTAAAATATCACACAGGAACTGTGAGCGTAATACAAACTACAGATATAACCAGTAAAAGTCACATTCTGAAGCAGTACAAAAAAAAAAACAACAACAACAACAACATTGATCAATTAAACTTTTCCAAATCAAGAAAAGTGTACATCAGTTACCTCATCATCAGCTTCATCCTCATCAACCTCGTCTTCATCAGGTTCTTCCTGTTCCAAAAT
>Ga0209700_102464_pt1 | contig 37294 bp, 17 predicted proteins | sample SiratroredBW_FD_187528 | JGI IMG/M metagenome (GOLD analysis project Ga0209700, IMG submission 187528) | Root nodule microbial communities of legume samples collected from California, USA - Siratro red BW (SPAdes) (version 2) | ecosystem: Host-associated > Plants > Roots > Nodule | place: USA...
TTTTTTTATTTTTTTTTTTTTTTTTTTTCTTTTCAAAAGATAAGGTACTTGTTGGTTTTAGCAAGTGGAAAAATTGAATTTAGCTTATGGGAAAAGTTTATCTATACAGGACTCTAAACCCATTTTTTTTTTCTTACATGATTCACTCTACCATCTTTTTTATTTGAATAAATAGTAATTGTTATACTGTAGTCTAATCATAAAAAGGTATGCTTGATGATTTTATAACCACTACCTTAGAAATCAGACTATTAGATGCCTATTAAACTCTTGGTCTATCCCATTTCTACAATTTTACCGCATGAACAACTGTCAGGAGATACTACTCTCATAAACCCGGGATATATTTTCTTTTTATTAGTAATGACGAATACATCGTGCACGTTTTTCAGATCTGTAGGAACTTCAACAGCTGCTTTTGCACTTGCAATTCTTGAAGGAAGCACTCAGCCAGGAGTTTGGTTTCCTGAACAGGTATGTGTGTCCTCTTCTCAATTTTATTTTATTTTATTTTTGCTATCTAAAATGGAAAATAGAGCATTTTTTTGCTAACAAATATATGACAATTTCATCGAATTCTACACGCAGCCTCAAGGAATTCCTGTTGAAGCAAGGGAAGCTCTTCTCGGGCGTGCTAGCCAGGGAACTTTTAACTTTGTAATGAACAGGTAAACTTTAAAATCTTAGTGCCCATGTTATGTATTATTGATGGCTTTGAAAACGTTAACAATTTTTTTTCGGTTTATGAAAAATAAACAGGTCACCATGGATGGTTGAAACAAATCCAAAGGAATTCGGGTTTGGAATATACTTATGATTGACAAATTCTTCCTGCATCCTAATATCTTCTTTCTGCACCCTAATATAAAATTTTAATTCCACAACTGATCCTATCCGATTCGTATGAAAAAAAAATAAGAACCGAATGACATCCCATTCGGTTCACATTTCAAAAAAAAATGACAATCAGATTGCACCCTAATACAAATTGAAACAGGCCCGTACCACAGCAAAATTGAAATTCAGTAAAATTAATTTTATTGCACTGCAAGGCCGTAAGGGTATTGTTCTTGAAACATCGTTCATTTTCATGCGTGAACGAGGTTAATTGATAGGTGTCCATAAGAATAATGCACACAATGCCTATCTATTTGGATTTGTTTGATGAAAATGGCCTATAACATTCGGTTAAAAAAGAAATAGAATTTTGTCATCTGTGATTTTACTTTGCCAGTTGTTATTCATGACTGGGATGTTACTTCTAAATTTTCCCCCTTTTTTCTTTTAAAAGAAAGCACCAAAGGAATGTCAATATTTATTCTTTAAAACTAAATAATACAACAAGAAACTTGAGGAGAAAATACGGGACCATAACTATTAACTAAAAATCATCAATTATTTAATTAAGGGTTTCTAATTAATATCTTGAATGGGCCAAATTTATAGTACAATTTGTTTCTTTTAAAAGCATTGGTTTGATTAATTGACCAAATGTACGTTACATGATATTTGAAGTTTTACACAAGCTTTTAGTTCCAGCCTTAACCATAAATATTTCCCATTAGGACATTGGTAGGATTCCTAAAAAATGCTCAGTCGACCTTGTTAATGAACTTTTTCTACACAAACCCAACTGAGTATGGTAATTACAATACCTGTAGTGGTATGATTTAATTTCGTCTGTACATCTCAATATCAACTTGTGTAGGTAAAATTTACAAGTCTAAAAAAATACCTCGCTCGACCATAATGCAAAATTTTCAAGCTTCACGCGCTGGTTTTAGCAGCCAAACTGCGAAGTTCATGGTCAGCTGTATAAAACAACTCTCATAGGTTGTAACCGTCGTGTCTTTCTCTTGCCAAGTGAAAAATTCTACCTCCAAAGCGACCAGTAGCATCGACCAGCAAATGAGCCAAGCTCTAACTGCTACGTCATCAGTTGCAGAATTTTGTAAATATTGCACCTCACATCTCCTAACTCGAAGGATTAACCCCCGAAACAGCTGGATCAATGCAACAAAACTCGGCATAATGCGTAAATTCAGAAGGCCAAATGCAGCGGATAACTTAAAAGGCCACATTTAAAGAGTCAAACAACAACTCAAATCCTCATGGGATTAACATTCCTGAAAACCTTATTTCCTGCTTGATCGGCCAGGTTCAGTGCCTCGAGGTGATGAAAAAACATAAGATCTATAAGTCTCTCTCCACGGTCTTCTGCTGCTTTGTTCAAATGGGTAATACTGGGCATCTACATTGTTTCTACTAATAGGTCCATAGCGTTTCTTTTGGGAATTCCTCATTTCTTCTTCTGCGTCATAACGAGCCCGCTGCATGAATGGAATAATGACCAAATGAATACGTAGCATAATACTCTTAAAGCTTACAAATTTTGTAATCATGGGAGTTTTTCTACATTACAGGGGGGAAATGCATTACTTACAAACGCTGCAATAAGTAACAAAACTGCAAGCACATTAAAGTCGTGCTGCTTCATGTAACGATTCTATAGTAAATGGAGAAGCAAATCAGTCGCTTTCTTTTAACTTTTATTTTACTACGCTTGTAAGGTTTACTTAACTATCGTTGTTATTGATGCACGTTTATTATTTGAAAATTTCACAGCTTTAGTATATTACACCATTCACATTATGACAAGATATCAAACTACCTTTTTCTATTTTCATCCAGCATCACGTTACCAAGAAAGGAAACACATCAAAATTTGCACCATTGGTCCTTTGCTGTAATATTTAGACCACTGGTAAAAAATTGGTTTCTATCTAAGGAAACAAACTTGCCAAATTCCTTTATGCTAGGTATAAGCTACTGGTCATTGGTAGCTGTACTTGTTTAGGAAAAGGAAATTTCATATGTCATGTCAAGTATCAAAAACAAATCCTAGTACCACTAGATGGAATTGACTACGAGGATTAACTGACACAATTCCGCAAAAAACCAACCTTCTCACTATATATAGAGCAAGCCTCTCAGCAACATAATTAGATGATATATAAAATACCTTGGCAGGGTCTGACAGGACAGCATATGCTTCCCCAATTATTTTGAAAAGCCTATCAGCATCTCTGTGTACTTCTTCAGCAATTATCTTCCATATGTGATCATCTCCATTGTCACTTTTGGTCAAAGACTGGCCAGCCTACACAAGAAGATAAAATGTTAACAGATTTATTACTAACTAGCATGAGCACCAAACAAAGTGCAAAATCAAACAACCTTGTCCGGGTGGTGTCTAAGCGCAGCTTTCCGATAGGCCTTCTTGATTTCAGATATTGAAACAGATGGTTCAACTCCCCTGCCATCATAATGTCGGTTAGCTGATATCCTTAAACGAATGATAATATTTCCCTACATTAGCAACAAATAGGTTTCTAGCTGGCATTAGGTTTTCCGTCATAGATGAAAAACAACTTGACACAGAATGATGTCAATTATAAAGAGAAGCTTTATTCAGCACAAAATTTGAAATATTTAAACTAGGCCAATCAATTTCCTGCTCTACTAATAAAAAAGCAAATAGACCAATATGCTCATCACTTCCAATATTACTTTTTTGTGGGGCTTTTCCTACCAAATGGAATTTTCAATTATAAAAACGCACAGCATAGTGTCATAACTTATCAATTTTGTCCCCATAAATAGAACTATCTCATAGCTTTGACTAGAAAAACATGCAAAAGTGGAAGTGACGGTGCCAAAAAGGAAGGCAATTTAGACTACTAGAAAAATGCGGTTAATTAATATATTATCAATGATAAGATAAGGAAGTTTGATTATTACAAAATGAGGTACATATCGAGAGGGATCTCCTTTCTGGCTTCCTCTTCCACTTCAGAAAGACGAACACGATTTTGTTTCAAATCATTAGAATAATTAATTGATTTATCAGATATTCCAAGCTGATTGGCATTGTCCTCCACCCCCTTACTAAGAAGACAGTCAAGCCTCCTCAAATCACTGGCTGCTTGGGCATAATCTCTGATCATCTCATACAGAGTTGCTCGTCTAGAAAGTGCCTGCAAGAACATGAAAACATTTTTCTCATACTTACCATATAAATTTAAATCCTAAATAAACAACTCCTTGAATGGTATCTAAAAATAGATATATTTGAAAATAAAAAAAAATTAATATGCATTATTACTCTATAACAGAACATAACAGACTAAGCTAAGACTACTACTCTCTGATAGATCTAAATACAATTATAACATCTCAAAAGAGAGAGAAACCTTCAAATAATTTCCATCAAGAGCTATAGCTAGACTGCAATCTGCAATAGCATCAGTTATTTGACCTAAAGCTTTATAGGCAGCTGCACGGTTACAGTAACAGACAGCTGCAAAAGGACGAGATTCCACATTACATGACAAAGCAGATGTATAGTGTTCAACGGCCTCTGCATGCCTTCCAGCTTGAAATGCTGCATTCCCTGCAGTCTACATATGAATAGATTTACACCAATCCTAATCAAAAGCAATTTTCATGTTACAGGAAAAGGACAGAAAAAAAAGATGAATTAAACCAACAAAAACATCTTAGAATACGACATGAATGTGGCACTTCAATTGTTTTCTTCATGATGGAATAGCTGTACTCCAGAAGAGTACAGAAACACAAAGGAAGAGGACAAACTATCAATTTAAAGGAAATTAGGGTCATGTTAGTGTATGATGGGTCTTCAGATGGGTTTGCACAAGGTGTTGATGTACTTAGCGGTGTTAATCTAAATTCCACAGTATACGAACATAAATACCCACAGAGGGAGCCTAAGGATCTGTCTGAGGCCGTGTGCTTAACAATTAGCTCACAAAACAAAATAGAAAAGTAGAATTACTTTGAAACAGTCGAAATGTCAGGAATCGAGGTATTTAACAGACAATAAGTAATATAAATAACAGACAACATGAGCTAACCTTATGATGCAAGAGCTCACGTATGATAGCAGCTAGTGGTATGAGTGAATCCAAAACCTTGCTTCCACTCCTGCAGGGAGAGGATTTAAGGTGATGATAAAAAGGATCGTAGCTGTCAAATATTCAAATTTTGACTTTCCCCTTTTCTTTTCTTTTCTTTTTACATTCGAGGAGGGGCAGAGTAGGGTCAATGAGTCAGGGGTTAATAATACATACTTGTTTATGGAAGACATCTTTTCCTGTTGTTGCTCCAGCAAAGAAAGACCCTCTTCAAATTTTCCCAAGTGAAAGTAGGCTTTAAGCATCATTGAGCATCGCCAAATTCTGAAGTAGAAACCTTTTGAGAGTTGTGAATTATCCAGATCGGTGACTTCGCCACCAGCATCCAATGGATAGGCATTCTTCTCTGCGGAATCAAGGGTCTTGTCACACAGGTGAATCACCTCGTCATATCTACAAAGCTGATACGTGTAGCAAAAGTTATCCAACATAGACATAACTGGTAGAAATTGTTGCACAAATAGATTCATGCTGAAGGAGATAGTCATAAAATCATAATCTAAGCCTACTAAAATTCATCTTATTATAAGAAAGAGTCACTAACCATTAGCAGAGCCTCTGCTTTCATTTCGAGCAATTTTTCAGAGTATGAACTAATCATTAACGCCTCATTAATATGTTCCAGTGCTCTCTCTACATCAGAGGATGTTCGTCTAAGCAAAAGCTGAGCAGAATGATTGATGACATCTGATACTTTCTGTCATATGCATTGAAAACGTTAATCAGTTCAGAAAGTGAGGGACAGCCATTCACATCACACACACTTAAAAACTTATAAATTCAAAAATATCGGCATCTGGTTATTGTGAATGGAGAAGGAGATGCAAAACTCATTAACAAAGGTTTAAATACATTTTTGGTCACTACATGAAAAAGTTTGTAAACAAGATCCTCGAAATCCTGCCATTTTCACAAATTATAACATCGTTATCAAATCTGACATGGCTAATGAATTTCTGACTGGGCTTATGATGTGTGATAAAGCTCTACACAATTTTACATTTCGATCCCAATACATAAAACGTTTTTTTCTTTTAGTTCCCCACAAGAACGAATCTTTTAAATTAGTCCCTACACATACCTAAACATAATGTGAAGGCAAAAATAAGGGCCATGCAACAAAACAGAAAAAATCCATTACAATTATATATCCATAATAAATCTGAGCAAATTTTACCATGGGTTTTGACCTATAAAATGAAGACGTGCAACTAAAATGAGGACTTCCACTACTCTCTCCTAGGAAATTTTAATGGACTTAGCCCTCAAAATTGAATCCACATTCACTCCTTTTGATCCTCCATAATGAGTAAAACCTTACCCAACTCTGAAACACCATTTTCACGTCACAACTTCCATTTGTGTTGGAGAGAGCAGAGAAAGCTCTCTTTTGTTCTACCCATTTTATAAGCCAAAACTCATGTCAAATTTGCTCATACTTAACTTGTATACTATTTTCTTTTATCAACAAATATTGCTTTGTTTTGTTGCACTGTGCTTTCTTATTTCCTTCATATTTTTTGCCATTATTTCCATAAGTTTTCTTTATTCTTTGTTCTTGTAATGTTCTTTGTAAGTAATTCTTGTTTATGTGGATTTTCCATGTGTGAATTTATTTCATGAATGATAGTTGTTCATATCATAAGAAACAGAATTTTTCTGAATCTTCTATTTAAATTTTTCCATAGGTGGTGGTAGAAATGAAAGAAAAAAAAATCCGAAATGCTGTCACCAGAACTTGCCTCCAGCGGTGGTTAATGTCAGTTAGAGGAATTCTTGGGATTGGAGGTAGATGGTGAAGAAGTAGGATGACACGATTCACTGTGTGAAAGATGTAGGATACGTGTGAGCAGTAGACTAATCTAAGGGTAAATAATTCTGGTTCACCGTACATCACCTTCAAAGGCGGTCCATAGTAGTATTCACCATATACACACACACACTCTGAAAATTGATTAAATGTACTTTAATTTGAAAGATTTACTGCAGAAGGGTAACCATAAATTCTATGCAAAACCAGTTCAGTCTAACAGGCTTCTAATTTTAACTCATTGCAAGGTCAGCTTGTAGCTAATTAAAAATCACTAACCAAAAGGAAAAGCATTTCAGGTTATTTGTCAAAAATATATTATAATCAAACCTGTGCCTTTTGTAAGCCATCAGAGGCTTCGACAGCAATTTTCCGATCAACACAAACATCAGTTCCCGATTGTAAGCATCTTTTAAAATTCTGTGATGCACCTTCAACTTCCCCCAGAGCAAGGTAACAACTTAAACAAGAACGAAAAACAAAAGGACTTTAGATATGCAATCATCTATCAAGTTACATGAAACTTCAGCCATAAGGCACAAGTATGCATGGTGTTAGACACTAAAATGTATTTCCTGGTATGCATTCCTGCTACTAGTAAAATGTATTTCCAAATTTTTAAATAACAATCAGGCAATAGATGCTAATACTAAGGGCCATATGGTTTTGAGAAACATTTTCTATTTTCAGTTTTAACTACAGAAATGCCACCACGATGATTTAACTTGTTTCCTATTTTCAATAATCTGTATAGGAATCGAGAAAACATTTTTTTTATTGTTTAAAAACAGGAAACAAAGTGAAAAAGTACGACAATTTGTAATTAAAAGTGAAAGCAGAAAAAAAAAAATAAAACAAAATGACTCTAAATGTTTTCACACACTTTCATTGGGTTCTCTCTTTTGATCCATTCCTTTTTACATCACGAATCATTACACCCAGTTTCCCACTAGTATTATATATACTAAGGTTTCACTCATCCTGCATGAAACTGAAAATTCATACAACTTAAATCATTGTGTATAAAGGGAGCCTGAAGAAACAGTCAACTTACTTTGCAGCTCTAAGCTGCACCTTGAGAAAATTTGGATCTATTTCAGCAGCCATCTTACAATCTTCTAGCGCATCTCTCATCCTACCAAGAGACATGTGTGTGGCAGCAAGGTTGCTGTAACATAGCAGCAAAGCCCTGAGACAGCTACGAGATGCTTCTACTTTAGATACACAGCTAAGTCCTTCTTTGTAACAATTCTCAGCCGCAGAAAGATCCCCCTTTTTATAGGCTTGGTTTCCTCTGATATAGAGCATATTCAGTATTGTGAATGATGCTTGCAATGTTGGTAAAGTATTGTGCCAAAATCACAAAATCCATTTGTGTGTGTTTGCAGTAAACATTGGTATATTGTACTCTATTTCAGCATACAAATCAGAAGCAATTGTAAAAAGCCAAGCCTAACATAACAAGCAGGTGACTGACAAATTAGGAATGGAACTATCAAATATATATACTCACCGAAGCCTCCACTTTTCACAGGCTTCCTGAGCAGCAACGCTTGCAACAGAAATAGAAGCAGAAGTCTCCTTTAACCCCTTCTCCTCCTTTTCATCAGAATCACTTGTTTTGGGCAGAAGAGAGGATACTTTGGGTTTTAAACCTTGCCCTGATGTGAAAAGAGATGAAGTTCCAGAAAATGGAGTAAATGCCACGGAAGATGATGAATAAGGAACCTTGATGCTTGGTGCGTAGTTGTAAGAATCGTGACCAGCATTTTTCTTTTTGTGATGTCGTTTTGGACTACTTGATTGAGCTTCAGCTGAAGACGCAGCAGCAAATGTGAAGGCTGACTCACTTGCTTTTCTTGAACTCAAAGCACTATCGACATGCAACATTCTATCACTATGGGCTTCGGTTTCTCCTGATATACCAGCCGCGTCACTAGTTATGTCCACTTGATCATTGGCAGACTTAAAGCTTTCAGTTTCAACCCCAGAAATTGACTCATCCTTCGCCTCTTCAACACAACTATTTGCACGCATTTGATCCTCTGAAGTTTCCCGGTTTGTGTCTCTGCAGGAAACATCACCCTCATTCATATTCAAGCTCTCTGTTGCGGCAATTAGATCTTCGTCAATGGGATCAACAGATGATGTTGGTACTGAATCATCAACTGCAGGGTTCTTATCAACACTACATAACTCCTCGGATGTCAAAGAACTTTCCCTGGACCTTTCGTTCTCAGCCAGCTTTTCCTGATATGGTGACACATCCATGGGTGAACCCTGTGGTTGGTCTTGGGGAACACTTTCCATCAAAACAAAACCCTCTCCATGCCATCGCTGGGTTGAGCTGTAATGCTTCAGATTTTCTCTACTTCTATTCATTCTCATTTTGCTACTTTTTTGTTTAAGTTTTCCTTCTTTACCAACTTTTGGTGCAGGTGTTTTAAACTCAACAAAAGACGAGCCTGAACTATCTTGCTTACCAGTAAACACAAATCCCTCTTTCATGCTCACTCCAACAGGCTGAAAGAACATAGAGGAAGAAGCCGACGCAGCACTTTGTGACACTCCACTATCTTCAGAAATAACTTGAGCACCACCACCACCACCACCACCTCTCCGATCAATTGCCTCCGCAAAAGGATCGCGCAAATTCGGTTCAACACTATCCTCATTCTTCTCCTTAACTAGGTTTAACTTCTCCAATCTCCCAAACAAATCAGCTTCCATTTCACATTTTCCAAACGCAGTCACATTCTCCAAACTAGGTTTACCATCAACTTTACTCTTGACAACATTACTACCAACAGAGTCATTCACGTTCAGATTCTTCAATTGAGATAAAACTTCATGAGTTGAGGTCTCAGTAGCAGCATTATTACCTCTTCCGTTCTTAATGTTCAATTTCTTCCTCATGTCATTCCTTAGGTCTGATTCGTTAAAACCTATTCCACCTTCGGCTACAATCTTCAACTTGTTCATCTGTTCAGCGACCGAGTTTTCTTCAACACGCGAAGAAGCATTAGCTGCGAACACGAACTCTCCGTGGCGAGTAGCGTCGAAACCTTCGCCGATTTTGAGATTCCGGAATCGATCGCCGATTCCTGAAGCAAAATCTTTGCTCGCAAATGCGGCATTGGCGGCAGCACCGTTGCGGAATGGATTGAAAGCGGGAGCGTTGTTCCGCTTCCGAACCTTCACGAATCTGTGCCGGGACAGGCCCGAACCGGAAGAGGTGCTACTGAACGTGAAACCGGAGGTTGAGCTCGTCGCGTTCGCGTTTGGATTCGAAAACCTATTATCGTTACTGGCGTTGGGCGGTTCCATTGGTTGGTTCGTGGTTTTGGATTTTCGAAAATCCAAATCAAAGGAGATAGACGGTGGCGCCGCCCTAGTGAGACGGAGCAAGACGCCGGAGACGCGTCGGAATCATCGGATTGGCGATTGAATCGACGATTCTTCTTCTTCGGGTTTCTGCAATCATTGGAAGGCAAAGCAACAAAATATGCTGGTCTAAATTCAAAATTAATTGCAACTAATAATTAGTTATTTTTATTTTTTTTCTTTCTTTTTTAAAAATACAATTATGAAAACGTGTGCTCCAATTCTATAAAGTCTTCTTTGTTCCTTCTCAATATTTTTTGTGGACTTTTTATGATGAAACAAAAAGAAAGTGTTATTAAACATTTACAAGATTTCGTCCTTACACTTGTGTAACATCCATAAACCCTCTATTAATATCTTATTTATATACACACACTATTAATATCTCGAGTGACCCCAAACATTGAAATCTAAAACTACTTGAATAAGATACTTTAACTTGTAATTTCATTATTTTTCCTTTCTTATAAAATTTATTATAGCTTTATGTTGCAAGGAATAATAAAAATATATGAATTAAGATGGGAGATCAAAATTGAAGGAGGAGACAAAAATTGAAATAGAAAACTAAAACCATGAAAGATAAAAAATTCAAAGAAAGTGGAAACCTTACTTTTGTTTTCTGTTTCTGACTTTTAAAATAAGTTTACCCAAATGTACTACAAATAATAATAAGTAATTTATTTTATTGAAAAATATTTTAGACAAATATATCTATTATGTTTATTGTTTTTGTTAGTGTATATTTAATACAGCTATCGAATAGGTGTGTGTTCTTTTTAATGAATATATTCAAACAATATCATATTTGTCATTGTTTAAAAAAAAAACAGTATTATATGGGGTAAGAGAAAATTTTAAATAGATCCTGACGGCTTTTATTAATAGGGACAACATTTACAATTATTACTTACAATATTTTTTAAGTTTTTAATATTATATAAATTTAAATATTTTAAATCACAATATTATTTAACTTTATTTATGTTTTTATTACATATGCATGGGATGTATCTAGTTTAGCGTATATGTACAAACACCTTGATGATCTTACCATGTATGCATCATGCATGTTGCACGGGGAAAAGAGTGGTGTAGAAGGGTACCCATTAGAATTCGTCTTCTTTGACATATATTCTATTCATACATGTATACATACCCATCAAATGGAATCCTCATTGAATATATACTTTTTATGGTTTTTCGAAACCCCTTTTTAATATATAATAATTAAGAAAATATAAAATGTTAGCCAACTCACTTCTCAATCATAATTTACTCTAAAATTTTCAAATTTCAATATTATTTTTGTTCACTCTAAATTTTCATATAATACATATTAAATTAAGGTATTAAAATTTTAATTTAACACTATTTTATAAGTATAAAGTGAGTTGGTAATTGAACATTGGTGTATTGGTTGTGAGTGTACCAAGCTCTACTTTTTGATCAACTGCAAAAGTTATTAGATTTGACATGGTGGGTCAGATTATGCCACGTGTCTAGGTTTTTTGACGAATGTAACTAACTGTATTTGTCACCATCATCTTTAGGCCCTATCATGGGAATATTGTGTCGGGTCTTTCAAATAGAGTTGTTGGGCTTCTTCTTGGGCTTAGTAGAAGTGTCAATGGTATTTGATCTGTGTCTTTTTCTTCCTACACCTCTGTTATTACTAACTGCACCTTCATAATACTAACTACACCTCTATTCATAGGAATCTTCTTAAAATACCATGCACTAAAAGTTTTAGAAGAATTGTTATGTAAGATTTCCATAATATTTGATGCGTTGGGAAAGGAATCATTTGAAAATATACTATTTACATTTTTACTTAGGAACTAATCTTACTGTGTAATAGACGAGTGATTGATACAGTAAAGAAAGAAATGATGTAACAGTATGTATAAAAGTCGTAGCGAGACGGCAATTTTGACACATTAAGGGTCAATACATGATAACAACAGAGGCTAGGTAGTGCTATTTTAGCTGATTACAGATTTACATACGCACGGAACTACCACCGAACAGTGAAACTGTTTTAATTCAATAAACAATTTCATATTCCAATTTTAAATATATAACTATTCAATATATTTGAAATCATATCTACGGTCCCTAACAATATAAGTTTGCACAAAAACTATGTGACAACGTGGTACACCGTTATGAATGCAAAGTGTGGCTCTTGAAACTTGAGGATCAGAAAAAGAAACAAAAACGAGTGACGTTTGAGGTTGATTTGTTTGATGGATGATAAAGGACCTATTCTCAGAGATATTCACGTATGTTTCTTGAGAATGTTCAAAGCCATCGACGACTCGGCATTGTTGAACTGTTTGGATTGCATTCGAAGTGAAGATATAGCTCATTATTAATTATGGTTTTTGTTTTTCTATGGAGTGATTGACGGGGGCACAAAAAGTCTTGACATGTAGTAATCCAACTTCTGCAGACTCTTCAACACTTTGCCTATATAAATAGGTAGTGATTGTGGAACAAAATATTATACCTATCAGTTAGTGTTGAAGAGCTTAGTTTATATATAGTTTCTTCTCAAGAACCATGTCTGCCTTATTGCTGCTGCTTCTTGGAATATTATCTTCCACTGGAGTATTACTTACTGGTTTATATTTCTTCTCTATTTATTCTCAATCATAAATAGATATAGATATGCAACACTGTCTCTAACAAAACATATTAGCATTAAAATTTTTCTTTTCTTGCACCAGATAAATATTTTCTCATGTTATATACATTTAGATTGAAAGTTGCAAATCAAGTCGTAGTTTATAACATCTGTATGAACCAGATATGGACATTAACACAGACATGGATACGATACTGATATGACACCGATACAGACACAAAAAGACATATATAAAATATAGAAAACGAAAACATAGATCCATTCATATATAATTTTAATATTTTTTTATCATATATAGGATATTTTTTTTATCTTTGTAATAAGTTTATAAATTTTTAGAAAAGTATTACATGATACGTGTTATATGAGTATCGAATGCATGTCTCTGATATGTGTGGAACACGGGACATGTCATTTAATTTGGTTGAATTTCATCGTGTGATGATGCAGGGGCACAATCGGTGGGTGTGTGTTACGGAGCAAATGGAAACAATCTACCAACAAAGCAAGCAGTGGTGGATCTCTACAAATCAAACAGAATTGGCAAAATCCGTTTATACTATCCAGATGAAGCTGCCCTTCAAGCCCTCAGAGGCTCAAACATAGAAGTGATCCTTGGTGTTCCCAATGACCAACTTCAATCTGTCACCAACGTTGGAGGAGCCATCAATTGGGTCAAAAAGTACGTGAAACCCTATGCAGGAAACGTCAAATTCAAGTACATCGCAGTTGGCAACGAGGTTCACCCTGGTGACGCTTTAGCAGGCTCAGTTCTTCCAGCACTCCAAAACATTCAAACCGCAATTTCTGCAGCCAATTTGCAGGGCCAAATCAAAGTCTCCACTGCCATAGACACCACTCTACTGGGCAACTCTTACCCTCCGAAAGATGGCGTTTTCAGCAGCAGTGCAAGCTCATACATAACCCCAATCGCAAAATTTTTAGCCAAAAACGGTGCCCCACTTCTTGCAAACATCTACCCTTACTTCGCCTACGTTAACAACCAGCAAAGCATCGGTCTTGACTATGCCTTGTTCACAAAACAAGGCAAGAACGAAGTGGGGTACCAGAACCTGTTCGATGCATTGCTGGATTCTCTGTACGCGGCTCTTGAGAAAGTGGGAGCGTCGAATGTTAAGGTTGTCGTGTCGGAGAGTGGGTGGCCATCAGCAGGTGGAGTTGGAGCCAGTGTTCAAAACGCAGGAACGTATTACAGGAATTTGATTAAGCATGCGAAGGGTGGCACCCCAAAGAGGCCTAATGGACCCATTGAGACTTACCTCTTTGCCATGTTTGATGAAAACCAGAAGGGTGGTGCAGAAACTGAGAGACACTTTGGTCTTTTCAGGCCTGATAAATCACCAAAATACCAACTCAGTTTCAACTGAAACAGCTTCTAAAACCAATTACTGATCATAAACTCGGTGTTATTAGAATAATCATTAGAATAAGGGTGCTTATAATAATATGCACTGAGATATATGTATGCATGTCATGATCCTCTGAACGAAAGTATTAATAAATGCATCTTTATATGTATATCTAAATGTTTTAATTTCATGCGTTTTTGTGACTTTCTTCTTTATGATTGGCAAATTTTAGATTTTGAGTGTTAGTCTAATTTTTACATTAAATAAAATTGTTGAGCTAATATATAAAAAAAAATTTCACAATCTCAATATTTGAGACATTGATTGAAGGTGGTGTCTGAGTTTGATTCAGTTTTTATTCTTACCAGACCTGATATTAAAAGTGTATTTAAAAAAATAAAATGGAATATAATAAAAAATTAATCACAATTTTAATTAATACTAATTATAAGTTTAATAACTTAGAGTATAATTGAAAAATTAATTACAATTTTAATTAATACTAATTATAAGTTTAATAACTTAGAGTATAACATTTAATAAAATTCAAAACCCTATTTGCTTAAAAAAGAATGTTAGTCTTGAATTTGAAATTTTGACTATAAAAGAAAGATTTTTTAAACGTGATTAGAAGAAAGACAAAACTCTTAAAAGATTGATTTCTACTAGTACTATCTTATCATCTAAATTGAACATTTTGATTGGAAGCTCGAACTTGCAACTTTTTTTCAAGTCTTCTTCTACAACTTGAATAAAACTCCCCTAATTAAATGAAGCTGTTGAATTTTAAATTTGTAAAATAAGTAACGTAGGCCCCTTTTTGTTATGTCATTTAGTAATTTCCACACAACTTACAAAATTCATAGAATAAATGAGCTTTCCTCATTACATTAGAAGTTAATATTGAATATCATAATAAATATCGTAGTTTATAATGTGTCTACACCTTTTTAAAAAATAATAACTCATATTCTTTTTTGTTAGTGTTTAACTAAAGAAAAATCATTGTTTCATTTATTATTATTGAATGAATTATCCAACTAATGTTTCATAGTATCATCACATATTTATACAAAGATAAAGATTTAGAAGTATCTTAAGCTAAACTAATATTATTCGATTTAGACTTATTTTTTAACATATATAATTCCCCAAAATCATCTCCAGTTGATCAACCTCTACCAACTTCATAAATGGAATTCATTGAGATCATATCTTCTCGCATGAGCATAATTAGTTAATAATTGCACTAAAAAACTACAAACCCAAGATTAATGTTTTATTTGATTGACATGATTTGCTATATATGAGTATTTAAGATATAAAAAGATTTGAAAGAGAAAATGAAGTGTGAGAGGAGAAAGTGGTGAATTTGTGGGAATTATTTGATAAATTACAAATATCTTTATATTCAACATTTTGTTGTTTCTTTTTTTACAATTATTATTAGAAATTAATAAATAATATTTTTAATAATTAATGTTTTTAAGAAATGATTTATTTTCATTTTTCAACTTATTTTTTAACCAATAAATGTTTATATTCAAGAAACGACAATTTTAAAATAACACAAACCAATCCGATATACCAATAAACTTTCTAATCAAATATATTATCTTTTCATTAAACCAAATTACTTCACATTTCATTCACTTTTCTATCTACTCTCCACAAATCAATCTTCTACTTCCCTAACTAGATAAAACATGAAAGAAATATGGACTCATTATTAGGACGGGTAAAAACTTAATAAAAGGAGTATAAATAGTTAAAAATATAAATAGATATATTTATTTATATATTAATTATTCTAAATTTAATAAAAATAATAAGAGTCAAGAGATAAAAATACTGGTGATTTCATCTTTCAAATTTTCTATTAGAAATTGGTATAAAATTTCCTCATCATTAAATTAAAATATATGTATTACGACTATCAGATCAAAACAAAAACAAAAAAAAAAATTATAAGAATCAAAACATTATATATAAAGTAATTACTCAGTTACTTATCATCAATTTCCCGAAAAAGAATATCAAAACAAAGGTAGATTCCCATAGCAGTATGAATCAATAGAGCAAAAGAATAAAATCCGACATTATTTAAAACACATTTGGATAAAATTGACCAACTATTATTGAACAAAATCATTTTGATTATAGATATTTCATAAAAATGTTAAATAAATTATACATTAAATATGTATATATAAACTAAATATTTATTTATTCATTCTAAATATATAATTACAAAAACCACTTTGTGAGTATTAACTTTAGTTTTAATTTGATTATATATTGAGAGTGTAAAAAATCTTACACTACCAATAAATTTAACAATTATTTTAAATATGGATTTTATAATATACATGACAACTACTAATCTTTTGACAATATAGTAAAAATTTATTTAGTTAAATTTCTCCATAAATAATTTTAACCGAATCAAATAAAGAAATGAAATAAAATTTCTTATGAACTGGAATTGATATATGCATCATTTGAAAATATCTTATGAAAAAAATTAATAATCTTCTACCAGTTAACTTAAGCTTATTGTATTCTTACTAAGTCGTTCTTGACCTCTTTAACTCATTCTAAACTTAGATTCATATCAGGGTTTACAAAGGAAAAAAATATATATAAATAAAAAAGTAGGTTTAGTGCTAAAAGTGATTATTACATACATTTAATTTGTAAGTAAGTTAGATTGAATGATAATGGAGTATGAGATGTGTGCATTATGAGTTTTGACCTCTTCCAAAGTGTTGGTACTACAAGTCATTTTAAATAGAATAAGTGGTCTTAAGAAGTTTCCTTGAAGTAGACTAGTATGCTCAAATGACCTTAATTAGTGCGCATTATTTCCAATGTTAGTGTTAATTGCATCAATGCATATTGTGGGGACCATCACCAAAATTAGTGGTTAATTATATTATTGGAATTTGAAGACTAAATAAGTGATTGATGGTTCCAAAGTCAAGTTTTTAGTAAGCATCATCTAGATTAGTGGTTAAATATATTAAAATTAAACGATAAAATTACACCATTAATTGATTATTTAGGAATCCAAACTTAAATTTGAGTTTGTATTAATTAAAAATACAATAAATTAATTAATATGTGATAAAAAAGATACTCATAAATTAATACAAACGAAATTAACATACTGTTAAAAATATTAAACAATATTCAATCGTTATATTATTTTTCAAAGCATACATTATTTGTAAAATATTATTAACATTGATAAATTAAACTATTGATTGTATTATATCCATTGAGAATAAAATGTTGGAATTATTTAATTAAAAAAATTTTATTAAATGACTTTACATGTAAAAAATAAAATAAAATAAGAATGATTAATCTATATTAACTTTTCAATCTTAATTTTTGCTTTAAGATTAAAATCCTTAATAGGTCGTTATTGATATGTTTCTTACAAGATGAACATGAATGTTTGCATTGTTGGTGCGGCTTATTGAAATATTAATCTATATTTTCTTCCTTGACATGTTCAGTGCTATTTTTTTTTTTCTGTTCTTGTTTTATATACTAAATATATGTTTGTAGTGATATATTAAAAATAAATACATATTATATATATTGGTTTTAAAATGTTAATTTTCTAATTTTTATTGCTCATTTTTTTTTAATACTAACTATTCTACTTGATTTTTACTCAATTTCTTAATTTTGTTAGCTAATGACACGCAAAGTTCGAATTTCAGTAATTTGCAGATCCATAACTGGGTACTGGAAGAAGTAAAGTAATATGTACCTGTTTTTTTTATTTATTTTTTGTTCATTATTTATTTATTTATATATATATATATATATATATATATATATGTATATAATTTTTACAAATATTTTTATTATAAACCATTGTTGGAGATAAAAAGATAAGAGAAAAGAGTATGAGATGATAAGATGGGTGTTGTAAGCAGATATACAGATAGAAAGAAATTAATGTAATATCGATTATTATAATAAATTATTGTCAAGATATTTTTATTGTTAAAAGAACTGATTAATTACTCGCTTTTATTTTAAAATAGAGATATTTAGTCTCTTAATTCTTTTAAAAATACTAATTTTAAATTGACGGCTAAAATTAAGACATTGTTGCTAAAGTATTAATTTTAATTTATAACGTGTGTTTGATAAAACATTTCGTTCAGAATAGAGATGAAATTGGTAAATAAAAGTTTATATATATATATATATATATATTATTTTTTTTTCATTTGTATTTAATAAGGTAGTTTTTATATAGCGTTTAAAAAAAATCTATCACGATAAAAATTATATTTTGCATTTTAAAATAATAATAAAATTTAATTTATAAACTCGATTTATAATTAAAATTTTTGGATTAGTGTTTACTGTTATATTTTTTAGCTATTGATTTATTGTTGCACTAGTTTATTAATATTTTATCTATTTATTTATTTATTTTCAACAAAAATATTTATTTTTATTGAAAATGATACTTATTTTAAATTTTAATGATTTTACATTAGTATCGAAATTTAATTTATGTAAAAAAATAAAATATATTCAAACATAAGCTTATAACTATTGAAAATATATAATTACTTAGCATTTAATATTTGATTTAATAATTAACTTAATTAATTATTTTTCATTTATAACTTTTAAATAGTTGATTAACTACTTTTAGCAAATGCTTATAACGAATTTTTCACTTTTTATCTTTTTTTTTATATTTTAGCTATTTTTAATAAACTTAGTCATATCATATATGCTTTAACTGAAATTCTATCAAAACTGTTACTTTTTATTTTAGGGTAGTTATGATTATTTTAACTTTCAATTAGTTGCATCAAACAAAATGTTCAAAGAATATATTTTAGAATGTGTCCTTTCTTAATCAATATTAGTATTACAAATACCAAAATTTTAATTTGGAATACAATAACAATAATTGGCGCACTGAACGATGCTAGCTTAAATTTTCTATATGTTCACTTTAGGTGATTTTCTAAGTAGATGTGCCATTTAAAAATACATATTTATTTATTTATTTATTTTGGTTTTATTTTAAAGTTGTTATAATTTTTATTATTGATAACTTATAAAAGTTAAAAAGTTAAAGAAAATCTTGCCGAAAGCTCAGCTATTCCCAACCTGTTTTCGCTAACTTTATCCCCTAATTTTTTCAACTTTTTTAAACATATTTTTGATGATTTTTTTTTTTTTTTTTTTGTATTTAGATAAATTTCACATACCAACCTGTATCTATTTTATGTGAAGGGAGAACAATCCCTCTTAGTTTCATTTCTTGAAAGAGAAAATATAAGCAACATTGAGAAACAATAGATAAGTTTAATTAGATATATTCATAGTTTTGTAATACTAATTAAAAAACATAATATAATTTGAGAGTTATTTTGATTTCCTTAATTTCCCAGCTACCATTGCATTGTATTCCTCTCTCAGGCTGTTATATTTCTTGCTCAGAACATTGAAACCTCCCATTTGCTCTTCACTCACGTCTTTCTTCTTCTTCTCCAAACGACACTTTGTCAATTCAATCTGTTTCTTCAGCTCTTGAATCTTCAAATCCTTCTCTTCATGCTCCTTCTGCAAGGCTTTCAGTTCTGAATCTCCACTTCCTAATTCAAAAATTTCCAATAAAGTCACACAACATTAACATGTCATGCCAAAATGAAACTGCATAATTAGTATTACAAGACAATCTCTATTTAGTGGTACATTAATTGAACATGAGTACAGTTAACAGCTTTTGCCTGGTTTTTTCTGAGTTAAAAATAGAGAAAGAATATAAAATAAGAAGAAATTAATACCTGTAGCTGTGCCATTTGAGAAACCAAAATCAATTGCTTCCATGCTGCTACTGCATAACAGAACATTTACTTAACTTTATATGTGTTGTCATTGTTCTATCTGGAATTAAGGTGGCAACCACCGACCAACAATATATGTAATAAATGTAGCTATAACTTCAAACCCTTTAACTAGTCAAACACTAATGCAACGCATGCATGACAAACTCAGAAGTTTGTATATAAAAAAGAAGCTACGTGTCCCTTTTTTACTGAGACGCGTGTACCCTTTTTTGGACTTTTTTCAACTTTCTCTTCCTCTAGGAAGACCAACCAACCTACTCAGAATGCTTTTTCAAGAGGTCACAACACAAGGATGAACAAGAGAACAAATCACAGAAGAAGAACAAAGATAAAAACATGAAACTGCACCCTTGAGATTTCTCTTACTTTCTATTGTTTCATTACTTACATGCCTACTTCTTTTCTTCTAAAAAAGAGATTTTGGACAACCCTTTCCCTCTCTAAGATACATACCAGAAATTAAAGCATGAAAATGCATAAAGCAGTAAAATGAATCTCACCAAGAAGCAGAAAAGGATAAACTACCTGCACCTTTGTACTTTGGCTTCCAAAGGACTACACTTTATCTTCAGTTCACACTTCTCACACACACTAAACGAGTCTTTGTTTCTCTATGGCCCTTGTACTGAGTAAATCTGCATGTAAGCCATGGTTTTTGCACTCACACACATATAAATATATATACACATATAGTTATTACACAATGGAAAGAAATGAGGGGACCCTTTTTCTTTAACTCCTTGTCCTCACTGATGACTCACCAACTTTTCACTCTCCTTCATTTATGAAACAAACAAACAAAGTGTGATGTGATGAGCATTTGGGTGGACTAAGCTAGCTTTGCACATTCTTTATGAAGGAGTTTTGAATGATAGGTGTGGTGTGGTGGAGGGTGGCACATGACTTGCAGTGAGCAATGTCAAATTCTGGATGCCCATCATTTGGACCACCTTCCTTTGAAGGTAACTAAATCTGCAACATTAAGTGAAGTACAGAGATTTGCTGAACCATTGATGTGAAACTTTCTGTGTTCTTGTCCTCACACTCCTAACCATGCATGGGAATCAGATTTTCTTGTGGAGTGAATGTGTGCTTACTCACAAAAGCCATATTTTCTTGCAAGCCATCTTGGTCTACTTTGACTTTGCAACAAATAGAGGCTTCAGTCACATTGGAAGGTACAAAGGGAAAAGGAATCAATCCTTGTTTGGACCCATCTTAGATCATGCAAATTCATGTTTTGGTAAAACTAAATTGGTCCCCGAATTATGTGTAACGGCTGTTACCTTTGATGAGGGTGGTTGGTTTTGATAATGTTGGGGTTCAACTTTCAATGAGAACATCAAATATGATTCCCGTTTCCAATGCAGCTCAGAGTTTTTGGCTTTGTGCCTTGTCTCGTTTGACTTAACGTCATTTATTTCATCTTAGCCAAAACTGTTCAGAGCTGCTCTAAGGAACCCGTATTAATGTACACAGTACTTACTCCTATTTATGATGTGAACTTCAATGAAAAAGGTAGTACTATTTAAATTCTTTTACTAGTGTAGAAATTTTTTGAGCACTGTCCTAAACTATAGATTTAGTTTTGTAAGATCACAATATTTTGTTAGGCATCTTATTCACATTTTTTAGTTACGCTCCCCATTATAGGTTATTTTTCAATTTTGGTGTAATTTTTTAGAATGGATAAATTTTTTTTATTTCCTTTACGTGTAAATCATGCAAAATTGATATGATTTTATTATTAAAAAATTATGACACAGTTTTATTTAATTTAAAAATTATGTTATGAGGCTAAATTTCAAAAATTATGCTGATGTGATACGATTTCAATTTAATCTTATTACACTGAAATCGTATTAATATGATACGATTTTAGATGATTTTAAAAATCGTATTATGATAATATGATATCATTCTGAGTTAAATAAAATTATATCACGGTGACATGATTTCTTCTTAATAAAATCATGTCAACTTAAACGATCTATTCATAATGAAAATAATTTTTTTACGAGAATTTTGTAAAAAAAAATCAAACCCCATTATACTTACTCTTATATTTTGAATGAAATAATATAATACAATTTATATATTTAGAGCATACAATGTTATTCTATAATGACTTTTTTTATCTTTTTTACCCTATTGTTATATTTAGAGCAGTCTATTAGCTCTCTAATTAAGACACCCAACAAATCACAGGTCAGATGCACAAGGAACTGTGCTATCTCTGTAATTAAAACACAGAGTGTGAAAAAAAATGGCATATGTGGGATTGGGGTGAAAATTTGGGTGAATTTTAGATGTGGATTATCTGTGTGGTGTGTTTAGTAGTTTATATATTTTAGGTTGATAGAGCATAGGATATGCTAGTCTTACTGTGGTAAGAACTTGGTGTATTCTTACAGTTGTAGGTGCCTAGTCAGCATTTGCTGTATTGTAACTGACTAACTGAAGTCAGTTATGCTGAGCTGTCAGATAGTTAGTTAGACTATAGTATACTCAACAAAGCTTGTAGAACAAGCTACCGATTCTGTATAAATTCTGTCATACTTCAAACGAGAGAATGCAAGATCACTTTCATTTTATACGGAATAATTAGAATCAAGGTGGGAAACAAATTAAAGATTAAACAAGAGTAAGGTTTTAATCAAATTTACGCGCAAGAAATTCATATTACCTTCAATAAATTTTTTTAAAACAATATATTTATAAATTATTTTCTTATAAGTTATTAAACTTTTTCATTTATATTTAATATAGAATTTAAACTTATACTTATATTTCTGATCGTGGTTAGTCTTTTGATTATAATCAATTGTAATTTAGATAAATTGCTATTAATTGGGGATTATGTAGATTATTTATGCTTGAAAATCATCTCTTGATTTTTAAAATGTTGTAATTTTTCAACCTAGTATCCCATCTTGTTCCATTCTTAAAATATACCAAACATAAAATAGGAATTGACATTTATTCATATCAATATTATTTTATTGTAAGTAGCTTTTGATCATGGTAAAAGTATTTAATATAATCATATTAGATCCAACAATTAGTTAAAATAAGGCTGTTTGGTTTTATCATCACAAGGTGACTTGATAGTTAGTTTGATCTACTAATTTGTAATTTATTGATTCACTTATTTGAGATAAGTAAGAGATGATGATTCGAAAGATAATGAACAAATTGAAAATGGTAAGATATTAGTAAGATTTGTTGACCCTAAAAGTTAGACAGCAGGTACTTATATGAAGATAAAAATTATTTTTCATATTCAATATAACAAGAACTTTTAATTTCAACATATTTAAGAATTTTATTATTATTATATTGTTGTTATTTTATGGTCACAGTCATAGTTAAAATTAGAAAAAAGAAAACTTTGTCAATATTTAAAAAAAAAACTTTCACTATGTGTGATGGTTATATGTTCGAATGCCGATATGTAATATAAAGAAATCTAATGTAGTTTGTATTTTTAAGAAAATTATGATTTAAAAATCCAGAAGAATAAAATATAATAATATTAGATAAATTGAGAAAGAAAATATAATTTTGATAAATATAAATATTTGGTTATGAGGTTGATAATTAATTTATAAAATGTTCTTATATTTGTTTAAATGATTTATTTATTTATTTTATGGTGTATAAATCTCTTAAAAGAAATAAAAGTATTTTGATTTTAATATACAACATTGTATTAAAGAAGTTCATTTTATTAGGATTTGGTTGGAATGAGATTTGATTTTATTACATATGAAATCAAGTAATATTTTGAATAACAAATATATAAAAAATGTACTATTATTTGCAAAATTGTTTTTTTTACAGTAAATCAATTATGTTATATTTTGAATTAAGAAATCAATTTAATTGTTTGATATGTATTTTATATTAAGAAAATAATTAACTATATCATATATTTGAGTACGTTGTATTTATTTTATGGGAATGTTGTAAAAAGATATTTATTATTTTTGTATTTAATTTTTTTTTGTTGGCTGTATTTTATTAATTGTTATTGTTAATATACATTAAGTTGTTGTTAACAGATATTAAGTTGTTGTTGTTAACAGATATTATAGACTTCCACATTTATTTTTCCATTTTTTATAACCAGAAAATTTAGATTTATTGTATGTGTGAGAAAAAAAATATAATAATTAGTTAAAAGAAAAAATGGATGTCAGATTCAAACGAATAATAACTATGAATAATGAAATTAGAAGAATACAAATTATTATCTGTTCATTCTCCAAATTTATTTATTTTTTAATACGCGATAAAATCTCAAACAACCAAGAAATATAACAGAGGAACTATTATATGTATTACATGCTATTTTTCTTAAGTAAATTATTGATAATTCAACAAGTGCTAGTTTATTAAGTGAAGCCGATACATCTTCTTTCGTATTTATTATCTTATTTAAAAAAAATAGCTTTTATATTGTAATTCAGTGAGACAATTTAGGCTCCATTTGATAATTAGCTTATAATCTTCGAGTCAAACTGAAATCGTTGGTAAAACACTAATAATAATAATTTAATCTCCTAATTTCTAATCGCTTTTCCTAAAAAGTTGTAATCTATAATTACTTTTATTATTATTTTTCTTTCAGCGTTTATTATTATAGCAAACTCGTCTAAATAAAATATAATTTTAAAATCAATTACAATAATAATAATAATAATAATTATTATTATTATTATATGCACCGTAATTTGTTAAAATAGTTTAGGTTTCGCTTACCTTAAATACGATCAAAATCATATAAACACACATTATATAACACAAATTATAATCGTTATGAATAAATAAAATATAAACACATAATGATACCAAAATCAAAATTTTTGTTGGGAAAAGAAAAGAGATCATATTAATCAAGCCACACTGAACATTCTTCCTCGCAGAATCGCTTTTGGTTCTGAGAATGGGGTTTGCGTGGTTATGGAATCTGCAAAACCTGTGGCCATTCGGAGTGGACGAGCTGAGAGAATCCAAGAAACTCGTGAGGAAACTGAGCGTTCCGGAACAGACGAAGCAATTCGTGTACGCGGTGCGTGATTCGCAAACCCAATCCGTAGTTTACTTTCTCTCCACTTTGAATTTGTCGGAGCGATCGGCCTCCGATGCCGAGTGCCTTATCAGGGAGATCAAACCCGACGCCGTTTTGGTGCAGGCTGGGGTTTCCCCCTTCGACGAGCTTCAGCCCGAAGAGCTCTCCGTTCCGTTACCGACTTCGTCTTTTGGGGTAATCAAACGTTGCTTTCTTGATAAAATTGGTAGGGATATGTATGAGAGTGTTGCAGGTAGCTTTGTGCTCAGGGAGATTTTCGGGACCAGTTTTCATGGCCCCTTGTTGGCTGCTAAGAGGGCATGTGAAGATGTTGGGTCGTGTTTTCTTGTTATAGAATCTCCTTCTAGTTGGGGTATTAGTAGTAATAGTGAGAGTGATAGTGATAGTGATTCTGGGGGTGGAGTTGATCGGGGGAGTAGTTTTCGAGGTTTTGTGAGTAGCTTGGTTCCTCAGCAGAATGCTACTGCTTGGGCTCCTTCGGCTTTGAAGAGGTTTTCTATTGATAAGGACCTTAGGATGATGCTGGGTAAGGCTTTGTCTGGGCATTTGGATCCGCTTTTGGTTAGTAGTGGTAATGCTAGTTCTGTTGTGGTGAGGGGTGATGAGGAAATTCAGCCATCAACTAGTTATGAAACTCCTGGTTTTGCTAGGTCTATATATCCTTTGCTTGAGGATTTGTGTTGTATATTTGGTGATCTTCCGTCGCTTGGGAAGGCCCTGGCTCATGTGCAGAAGATGTTGTTGGATGTGAATAGAGGGGAGGTTCTTGACAAGAGAACTGTTTCTGAGGTCTATGCTTTCAGAATTGCTGTTGAAGGGCTGAGAATTGCAATGAATAATAAGGGGTTGAAAGGTGCTGCCAAAATGGATAAGATTGAGTTCTCGGAGCTTGAGGTTCATGAGAAGTCGCATGCACTCTTGGCGCAGGCCATTCGGAGCCAGAGTGAGAAGTTTAAGACCATTGTGGCAGTGGTAGATGCTAGTGCCTTGGCTGGACTTAGGAAACATTGGGATACTCCTCTTCCTGTTGAAGTCAAAGAGCTAGTTGGGGAAATGATCACAAATTCTGAAGGGAAAGGGGTAATGTTGAATCACGGTGACAAGAAGCGGTTGTTAACGGATAAGCCTATGGTGGCAGTAGGGGCTGGAGCGACAGCGGTTTTAGGAGCTTCATCGCTGACCAAAGTAGTGCCAGCATCAACGCTGGTGAAGGTGGTTACTTTCAAAATTCCAACTTCACTTAAAATTGGTCTCAGCCAGATGCAGAAAATCCTGGCTTTTGCCTTTGGCCAATCAAAAGTTGTGGTGGCTCCAGGTTTTGCTACTTCAGGAGCCAAAACGTCGGGTATCATGAAGGCAGCATTGTCTGCTGAAAAGATTCGAGTTGTTACTCACAGTGTTATAGCGTCTGCTGAAAAAACCAGTTTTTCAGTCATGAGAACGGCTTTTTATGAGATAATGAGGAAGCGAAAGGTGCGGCCTGTTGGGTTTCTGCCTTGGGCTACATTTGCAGGCAGTATTGGAACTTGTACAGGCTTGCTTTTGTGCGGTGATGGTATTGAATGTGCTATTGAGTCTGTTCCTGCAGCCCCATCAATTGCCAGTTTGGGTCGTGGGATTCAGCATCTTCAGGAGGCGTCTCAAGCAGTGATGCAAACAGAAGGAAGTAGAATCCAAGCATCTATAGAATCTCTAATAAAAAGAATAAAGAAGGCAAGGGATTGATAGACAAATAGATAATAGATAGATATATAGATAATGAAATTCTTTTTTTCTGTGCAGTTGTTATTTTCTTCATAAAGTGATGAAAATCGGAATGGTTAGAGTTCAAGATATTCTTCTGTATATACTTTTTTTTAGTATCACCGTACTAATTTCATATCTTTCCTTGTGATAATTTATGCTCTGTGATTGAATTACTACAAGAAAAGCAGGATATGACTTTGGAGTGCTCCAATACTAATGGAAAGAAGTTTGAGTGGTGCCAAGTCTTGGCATAGATGCATTTTTTTCCCGTCATACTCTGAAATCCTCCTCAATTTCTTCCCTTTCTCCACATGACCATTGTTATAGCATATATTTATTTTTGCACTTTTAACTTTATCATTACTATGTTCTTATTACTCCTAGATTGACGATGATTGTGTGTGAAACTGTGACTTATTATTTATCATAAATTTCTTTAATTTTGGATTCTTTGGTTGTGTTTTATGTCTTTGTATGGGTAGTATAAATTAATTAGTTTGTGTTATAATATTTAAAATAGTTGTGATCTCGGCTCCCACTACCTTGCTATAGCGTTTTCATAGTTTGCTCCGGGATTGATAATTAGGCGTGGTGTGTCATTCTTACTTGTTAGAACACTGAAGTGAGTTGTACATGATCAGATAGGGGAGCAGTCTTCAGTCCCATCTACCTTCTATAATATCTCTGGAGTGAACAGAATTGCATTTTTTACACTAAAACCAATTGTTTTCTCCTCAACAATATCTTTTTGTTCATCGTCCAGTTGCCGGTTCTTCTAATCATCTCTTTGATCTGATACTGTTGAGTCCAGATTTGCTGCTGCTGCAACCACATAATGTTATGATCATAATTGAGTCAACAAAATTTAAGATGAAGAACCAAATGGTCTAGTCAGTCTTAGTACAATTACATAATAAGACAGAGCTATAAGGACAAAAGTTTTATTTCATTCAATAACATGTGTTTTGTTATTCACCTACAGATTATATTTGTTTGTGTGAGCCAACAAGTTAGATCTTTCATAATCCATTACCAATTACGTTTGCCAGAAATGGTTCATCTGAATTTCACACGGCAGAACTCCATAGTTTTCATGTTTTATCTAATGACATGGCTTCAATAATGGTGATTATAAGCAGATTGCTGTCATCGATGCTTTACTACATGTTCTTGGAGATGAAGATTCCACGGTTACTCTTTCAACGTATCCTAAATTTGTAGTCATTGACTGTATTATTCTGAATAGAATTTTTAACTAAAAATTACCCTAGACTTGAGAGGTTCTTGCATGAAATTTAATAAAAAAAGTTTCTGTTAACTTAACTAAAGTGTGAATACAAACATGTCCTCAATCTATGGCAATGACCAATGAAATTGGAAAACCAAAAGTCTTTATTTTTTAAATGTTTATCATTAGGTAAAAGGTTCTACTTATAAATGCAAATGTTAAAATATTACAAGTGGGTTACTTAATATTTCTTATGAGATCATTGATGTTGATCGACAACAATATTTATCTTTTTTTAAAAAAAATTGTTTCATTGATAATTCAACTCTTGATTTTAATTTTCATATTATTTGTTTATGAACAAGAAAAACTTTTAGTTCATTAAAAGTAAGTTTATCAACATTTTTATATTCTTTAATTTTAGACAATATAATTAAACTTTGTTAAGTTTCTAAGACTTTTTCACGATTGTGAGTTCTTTTGTGTTTTCTTCATCACCCGACATTTTTTTAGCTATGCCCATAACTCAAGCAAAATACTCCGTTATGGTTTCACAAACTTCATCTCCAAAATTTTGAACTCTTTTTAAGTGCTTACAGGGATGAATATTTCACTCTAGCATTCCCCTAAAACTTTTTCTTTATTGAATCCCTAACTTGCTTGGATAACTGTTTCTCCATAATTTATTTAAGAGTTGTTTTGTCAATGACTTGAAATAGACACTTTTTAACCTTAAGGTCTTTGATATCAAGAGGTTTTTCAAAAAGAAATTCCCATGTTTATAGTTACCATCAAAATATGAGATGACTTGTTATACAAAATGTTTATTGTCACTCATTTTTTTTAATCACTAACTCTCTTGCATTTGTTTATATCAAGACTGAGGATGGAGTTTTGATACAATAGTTGCATCCAACTCTTTAAATTAGAAGTTATTCTTAATACTAATAACCTAACTTTTTTTATTTAAAAATATAACAATTCAAACGCTTTTAACATCAAACAATCAATGTCATTGACATTATGTTTGTAGGAAGACGCAAAAAAATTTAGAATGCGACTATAATTCTCTTGTGCTTCAAAGAAATATTAAAATACCAATGAAAAATGTATTCATAAGTTATCTCTTGTTTTTACCGATAGGTGACTAAGTGAGTGTTAAGGTAAATAGAGTCAATGATATTTTATCCTTACGATTCAAGGTTTGGGATCGAATAATAAATATTGATTCAAACCACAACCATGACTAGTATTCATATCATAACAAAAATATCTCATTAGATAATAATTCACACAATAAAGGACAAAATGGCATAATCAAGAAAATAGGAGAAAAACACTAATGATGAATAGACAAGACATGCTGAATGTTTTACTTTAAGAAATTTTAGCTGGAATCTTTTGACACCCAATATGGGTTCAATGAAATACTTTCTCATGCATTTTTTTATTTACGAACAAATTCGTGATTAAAATAGATAAGTTAGCAATAGTTATAATATCATATTTAAAAAAAAAATGTGATTCTATTTATCATTTTTCTCTCTACTATTTCAAGCGGTATTGATATTTTCTATACCATTTTATAATGACGATACACTATTTTTGTAATTTTATTTGATGTTATATTTCAATTGAATCATTTAACTTTTTAATAAATAAAAAATAATTTATTTATCAATTTAATAAAATAAGTAATTGAATAATTTTTTTTAAAATAGCCGTTATATAACTTTTTTAATATTACTTTTACATGTGTGTGTGTGTGTATATATATATATATATATATATATATATTAATTATATTAATGTTTATTTAATTACTCTTAAAAGCAATAAAATTATAAAAATGATAAAATTATATATTTTAATATACTAGAAACGTGAATATAAATTTGTGTTTTCGCTAATTATCTAATAGCTTTTTACACATTTATTTTGCATGTTTACGTAAATTGATTGAACCAAATTAATTCTCAATGGGCTTCTTAGATGGTAACTCTTATGGGTTATCTTTGCCTCAATTTAATGGCCTCTGTCTCAGAAGATGTAAAAAAGTGTGTTGTCCATAAATCTCTCATTTCACCTTATCTTTTATTTTCTCCATTTCCACCAAATTTCACATTTAACCGCATTTAGCAAAACAATTTTTCCTCCTTAATTTTATTTTGAAAATTTACATCCAACTAATTTTAATTTGAAGAACTGTACCATGGTTACCTCATCAAATTTGATTTGAAGAATTGTATCATACTTTCTTTTTCACAAAACGACTTAGATTAAATCATATTTTCAGTATTCAAATAATGATTTACTTTAAATAAAATCAAAAGTAGATTTAATTTTGAAAAGTCAGACATCTCTAACTCTCACAAACTAACTGTTATTGTTGGCGAATTATTTTTCTGGTGTTAGTTAAACATTTATTGACTCAGTGAGTATATTTAAGGATTTATCAAACCTTGGAAAAGACTAATAATAGTTAACTACCCTATTTTTAGTAGGCCGACCTAGTAATAGGTTGTCTGTGATTATGTCCTGTTACACTAACTTATGTTGTTTTGAAGTTAATTTTGGTGGATGAATTTCACATTTTTAAAGATAATATTGAATTATACTTTCTGCCAATATTAAGATGAATACATTATGTGAGTAAATTTAATCTTATCTCACGGAAGATCAAATTCAACTTCAAATATTATCAAAATTTAATCTTATCACCAACAGTTGATTAGTTTAAATAAAAATAATAATTATTCTAAAACTCTATATATATATTTTTAATTTAACTATAGAAAGTAGTTTTCTTAAGTAATCCAAATTAAATATATACTATTTAAAAATCATTTTCACCTTAACGTAACTAATTTTTTTTATTAAAATATAGCAATAATAAATTATATCTATAACTAATATAATAATGGAGGATTGTCAAACTCATGTCTAAAAATATTTCAATCCAAAACATACTCAGTATATTCATAATTTCAAACAACATCTGATTCCCTTAACCAACAGAAAAAACTACTTCACTCTGAAATGAAAAAGTCTGGAAGAAAAAATGAGTTAAATACTGAATAAAATGTCTCAGATACCTCCTGCTAAAGAGAAAGTATTCATATTTTCACACAAGAGAATGTGACAGCAAGGAGTTTCTTATGTACCCATGATGAACAATTAGTAAGTTTTATTGTATAAAGAAAAAGGGATCCTACGATGATCACTTGTGGGGCCCTGCAGGGTGTCAAATTCCTTAAATATGAATACAAAAATTGGAGCTTTTACAATAAATATTCAGAAGTCGATGTTTTTTTCCTGCATAAAAATTACAGTGAATGATTTTATTTTGCATGATGTTAATTTGTAACTGATACAGTGACAGTAATGGAATTGCTTAGGCAACTGGGAACAACTTCTTCAGCAGCACCATTCTCCACGGCTTCACTATCTTTTAATCAAATTTATAGAGTCCTATGATGTTACTATTACTTATTAGCATAGAATAAGTGTAAAAACAGCCACAATTAACTTTTCTTACAAGCAGTAAAATCACCAGTAGTACATTATGTACTTTTGTAAGTAATGTCTTATTAGGCCAACCACTTCCAAATGGTGATGTGTTCATTGTCCTTTCAACACTAAATGTCTTCAAAAGAAATTAATGGTATCTGAGGTCATCAACCTTTCGCTCTCACAAAACCCTTTGATACGAAACTTGTAAGATTTTCTAATCACATAGTCAAAGTGCAACAGAATATCAGAGCCATCGGTTGGAGGGTTCTCATGATCCAATGACAGTTACCACATATCAAAATATTATTTTTCACGGCTACTTGTTCATTGTTGCATCTATGTCAAGGTAGAGGTAGAGGAGTACGTATTCTTCATAGTAGCAAAAGTCGACTATAGAATCTCAATAGCATTACTTTACAAACACAAACCAACAATTCATGAAAATCTATCCCCTTAACATCACTGTGATGATGATGAAATCAAGGGCGGGAAATAATCCAACTTGGTCAGATAAAGCATCTACTTAGAACGGATGAGAAAGAACTTAATGTGGAAAGAAAGAAACATGGTGGTTAAACTGCTGCGTGAAAAACAGGTTGTTTCATGTTATTTTATCAAAGAATTAACTTCAAAGTTGACGAAAATAAACAGAAGCCATCTGAGGCAGTTATGATATGAGAATCAATACCTGTGCCTGCTACTACATGGTACCCCACAAAATATCATCCTTTCTTTTCATCCCTACACCAATATATTCATATCTAGTATAGTGAATTCCCTTTTACTAGGAGCCTATGAAAAACCCATCTATCAAATAAATTTGAGCTGTTTGATCAGATGATACAAGGCTTTATATCCATGACCCTTAAGGGGAACCCTCGTGTGGCACGCAACTACCAAACTTGGTCTTAGAATATCTTACAAAAATCCTGACTTTTTGGAGTTTCTGTTATCTGGCTCCCCATGCCACCATGTCAGTGTTCCATTTGATATGTGGCATCTGGGGGCTCTTGTCTGTGAGCTTTTGTACCGGTGTGGGTTGTACTTCATGCTGTCCATATCAGCTGTTTCAGCAAAGCAACAGAAGGTTTGAACAGAAAACCGATAGGTTTTGGAAGTTCAGTGAAGAAGCTGATAGATGGATTGAAGTGCAGCTGCCCTGTGATCTGATATCTGGTGGTGATGGTGAGTGTGGTAAGGTGAACAGAAGGGAAGAAAGCATGGATCAAGAACAGGGATTTGATGACAGAGAGAAGAGACTGGACAGAAAAGATGATAAAGTACGAGTTGTGGGGCCCTTCGATGTGGGTCTGATGCCTCTGAGAAAGAGAGTTTCATTGACCAAAATGTCTGAGACGTCTGTGTGGATCACTGGTGAAAGTGGGTCTATCTATGAGAGGTTTTGGAATGGATTGGAATGGGTGATGGCCCCTCATGACTTGCCAATATCAGCAGGACGTGCAGTGGCAGTTTTTATCATCAGTCATATGATTCTTGCTTTATCTGAATCGGGAAATCTGTATCAGGTTATATATACCAGTTCTCAGAATTATATTTCATTCAGAATACCCACTCTTCTATTCCGATACATTTTAAGCACTACATGCATATATATTGTCAACTTGGCGTGTAACTCATATGATTTGATTCTGCACTTAAATCAGTCACTTCTCTACTGAGTTTTTGTTAATTTTAGCAGATGCATTTGCAACTTGGTGAAACTTCACAACCAGTTTGGGTTGAATTCTCACCTGCACTTGGTCAAAGTACAGATAATGATCAGGAGAAAAATACTTTGACATTAATAAAGTCTGGTGTGGTGTCAGATGATGGGCAGTGAGTACACATTGAAATTTTAGCTTGATATTAAACACATATAACACAGGGATGTATTTGAATTGGATGATTACTTAAAGTCTGAAACCTATCAAACTCTTAATGTCTCGTTTGTGTTGTTGCATGGTCCACAGAAGAGGTTATTTCTGTACAAAGAATGGAACTCTAGTAGAACTTGATGTGGTTGAGTCTTTAAGGTAAAACTCAAGTTTTGGAGCACAATACATAAGATAAATCTTAAGCAAATATTACTAATTTTAGTCCTATTTTGCCAATATATAGAACAGATGGACAAATCATGGCCAACCAGCAGGAGCAAATGTTGCAGCAATAGCTGCTGTTGCTTCTACGCGAGAAGCAGTATACACCATAAGGTGGGTGATGTGTGTTGCTTGAAACAATTTGACTCGCAAACAGAACAGTAAAGAAAAGACAGAAAACAAAACCGTGTTGTTTTGAAATAGTATCAAACACCATTCTTCACCTTTTTGGAGTCTAACAAGTTTAACTGATGATGTAGTTCTGCGGGAGATCTTTTTGAATATAACCGAAAATCAAAACCTTCTTGGAGGAAGCACATATGGAAAGAAAAAACAGCAAAAGTTTCACCTTTGATTCCATCTAAAGGGTGCATTTTACATGGATTAAGTGGTGATCATTCTGAATCTCTGTTTCTTTTAACCAAGGTACTCTTAATGAAAGTATTTTATGAACATATCTTCCATTATCAGAATATGAGTGCAATAGTAGTAATCAGGAACATATTGGTGAATACTCTCATGTTGATGCACAATTAATTGTTTTCTAAGGAGAAGGTGATTGAGAGAATAAGCTTTATCAAAATTTCTTATGTAAAGTAAAACCATGTTCCAATTGACTTCATAAATCAATTGAGCATCTTGTTAAAATTTAGAATTTCATCTTAATGAGGCCCTTTAGGAATAAACCATGTCTCTCTACAGGAAGGCACTTTGGTGGAGAGAAGATTACATCAAAGGAAGTGGAAATGGGTAGTTCATGGAAGTCCTGAACAGCAAACTTTGACGTCTATTACACCAGCTTTGCAAGATGAATCAAGTGAAACATTCAATTCTTTATTCTTTACTACTTCAGCTGGATCTGTTTTTGAATATCAAATTCCAAAACAACTAGGTCAGTCATCCAATTGTTCTAAATCTGTTTAACTTTATCCGTGATCGATATTTACTTCTATGATTTATATCAATACCTTCCTTTCACTAAATATGAACTTTACTATTTGGGATTTTCTGTTTCATTCTTTATCTATCAATACATAAAGGAGTTTCTGAGACATAATGTTCTGATTTTCACTTAAGTAAACGATTGGAATAGTAATCACTATAACCAAAATCTATCTTCAATCTGAAATTTGATTCCTATCCTTAGGAAGAAAATAAGAGACAATTATCATTCCCAGCTACCTTTTACTAGTGTCTCTTAGATAGTTTACCTCACTCTAGTTGTTTGATAAGTAGGAACCAAGAGTAATCAATTGATAGTTAACTGCTATGTAATCAAATTCATAATCTGTCAAGAACCTGAAAGATTAAGCAGCTTATACACAAGCAACGAAAAGACTAACAAGATTATTTGTGGATTAGATTCATTATTTCAACATCGATAAACACTTCTTGATAATTCCTACTCATAAGAGCAGCTAGTATTTGCAGTATATATTCTCTCACTGAAGCGACATATGCAGAATAAATTAAGACATAGAATACTATCTGTGAAAGACTCAATGTTCCAACAAAGTTTTCTTTCTGAATACTACGTTCTAGACATTGAACTCTCACATGAAAACAGGCAGTGTTCATAATAGTCAGTTTCCGGAAGCATGGGGAAGTCACGGGCATCCCTCACAAGCCAAAGCAGCAAGAGGTATAGCTGGCTTACCATTACAAGTTGGGAGGATACTGTATGCACTAGATGATGGTAGGCTTGCAGAACTGCATCTGGTAGGAATAGGTGTTGAAAGTTCAGGGCCATCTGTGCCACAAAACTCTCGAAGGAAAGCATCAACCAAATATGTTTGGACTATAGTAGATGTGCCAGAGAGTGAAGGATGGAATGCAGAATATTGTACAGAAGAACGTGGCCCCAGAAACTGTATGACAGGGACAAAAGATGACTCAAATGATTCAGGAACAAGTTCAGTGACAGGTAGAAGAAAACAAAGCCAAGCATGGAGTTCTTACTTGGCTCTAGGCACAGGTGGTGAACTGAATAAATCTTCAGAAGAATACAATCTGCCAGATGACTGGCTTAGTAGTAACTTCCGCTTGAGACTGTTGTACGAAGGCAAGTCATTCTTCTTAATAAGCAATGATGGTTTGGTTTTTGAATACGTTTGTATAGAGAATGTGTGGGTATGGTTAAAGCATGATAGCTTCTCAGCTATGAGTGGTGTAGTGGGGAACTATAATGGAAGTTTGTTTATGGTTGATACATTTGGGAATCTGTTCCTTAGAGAATGGAATGATAACGAGATAGCATGGAAAAATTGCACTGCTATGAGGAAAGGGAGGCATATTATTGGAGGTCAACCATGGGATACATTGCTACCAGGTAAAGCAAGGAGGGCTACAACTGAAGATTCAATCTTCTTTGTGAGCAAAAGTGGAGGATTGCTGCAGTTCATGGTAGGTAAACAGTAACACAATTTCTCATACTAAAATATGTGGTAGATGATGATAATATAGGTGCAACCAATCCACTTTTTAATTGCTTAGAAGTTAGAATACTTAAGAGAGAAGCCTTGAAAAAAAATGCTAGAAGTGTGAAGGAATAACATTTCAAAAAGCTTAACATGCTATACCTCTTAACAAAAATATGATTGTACTTCTGTATTTTCTGCTTTTTGTGTCTTAAACATTGGTGATTCTGCCCTTTGAACCGTTAAGAACTTGTCTTTTTTATAACTAGCAAAATGAATTAGTTAAAAGTAGTCAAACTAAAGTGTTATTTATAACATACATGGATTAAATATCAAAATTGTCAGGGAGTAAACTCTTTAGACTTCAAATACTGCTACACTAGCTAGATGTGAAGTAAAAGTTTACATGTTTACACAGGTGTACATGAGGAAGTTTAAGTGGAAAGATTGCAAAAATCCTCAAAATGTTAAAGTTGCAAGTATAGTTGACCAGGAACTGTTCAGGGAAAATATAGTGTTTGTCACTGGAAGAAATGGTCGCCTATATCAGTATAACAAAGTGACTGAATTGTGGCATGAGCATTACCAGTCTCAACATTTGATTCTATCCCAGTTTCCTGGAACAGTCATAAGACCATCAACAAGATCACTCTCAGGCTCTCTCTTCATGCTTTCAAGAGAAGGTGGTCTTGTTGAGTACCAGTGGAATACTTGGTATGGATGGAACTGGGTGGAACATGGAACACCTTATAAAGGTGTTACACTGGTTGGTTCACCTGGTCCTAGCTTTGAAGGCAATCAACTACACTTGATTGGCTCAGATGGAAAAGTATACCTGAGATACATGGAGAACAATGCATGGAAGTGGAAGGATTGTGGTTTCCCCAAAATTGTTGAAGCACATAGTGGAAGATTCAATGAGGAGAAACCAGTTAGGATTGATGGAAATTGTGCATCTGGCTTGAACAAGGACCAAGATATTGACCTCAGCTTAAATTGTGAACCAAAGGTAAAAGTTAGTCTATGGTTACTAGTTGGTTAAAATTGACATTATTGTATTAGGAAATAGAAAAAAAAAAAAAAAAAAA
>Ga0209700_102465_pt1 | contig 37287 bp, 27 predicted proteins | sample SiratroredBW_FD_187528 | JGI IMG/M metagenome (GOLD analysis project Ga0209700, IMG submission 187528) | Root nodule microbial communities of legume samples collected from California, USA - Siratro red BW (SPAdes) (version 2) | ecosystem: Host-associated > Plants > Roots > Nodule | place: USA...
ACAAACAAGGCTAAATCCTATAGCCTAAAACAGTACGAACATTCAAGTGTTTTACAGAATTACAAACAATCAACGTATTGCTTGATACAAAAGGGATCAAGAAAGGTTAAGAAAGACTCCCTGATTAGCGCACAGAAGAACCCTTTGCACAGTCTTGAGGAATTCCAATGGCATAGTGAATTGGTCAAAAGTGATTCTTCAAGAAAAAGCCCCAATTGAATTTGATCAAGAACTTCTCAATTACCCAAAGTGTTTTCTCACTGTGATCTCAAGAAATGACTCTCAATTTCTGTAATTCAGACTTTGGCGCACTTTAGAAACCTTGCAGTTTTTATAGAGGAAAAACCCCCAATTCTGTTTTCACAAATCAGTTATTTAAGTTCTGCCAGACACGAATAAATCAATTTCATAAAAACTGGAATCGATTTATTTTTGTGCAGTGCAGTGTATTTCAAACCAGTTTGCACCAAACTTTAGCTAGCTCACTTTGATTAGTTTTAATCACTCTTAGACCATTGTGCTGGTGGAATTCTCCTCAATTATGCATAGGTTCTTTGCCTATCAACCTCTCACTCACTCACACAAGACCAAATCCCAAATCTCCTCCAATCGCTTGCTTGCTTTGTCTTGCTTGTTTTGTCTTGTTTGGCTTTATCAAATCTTTATTCTGTGAGAGTAATAACATAACAGACTCTGAAAAATTAAGGAAATCAACAAGAATAGTTCAAGAGGTATAAAGAGAGTGCAAGAGAGAACAAGAACACACACAATTTATCTTGGTTCTCTCTTCCTCAAGGACTACATCTAGTCCCTTATTCCACAATAAGGATTTTCACTATAAAAGATCAAATCGATCAGTTTACAGCAATTCAAACACTTGCTAACCGCAAGAACACACTGCTCCCCGCAGGAAAAAATCTGTTGAACCTACAGCAGAACCCAGAACTATACAAACTCCAATGTATATTCCAGAATACACCTTACTGAACCCTTCAGCAAGTTACAAACTCTACATAACCCCCTGTACACACAGAATTACCACACCAGGTAACTCACAAAAGAAAAGAATCCAATACAATGAAAGATATGTGTCGCACACAGCAATACAAGCACTTCTATACACAACAGATTACAAATGTAAAGAAGAAAAGGTATAGAAGGCTTAGTCTGATGATCATATCAGTGATGAAACAATCACAATCAATTCAAAGCTTCAGCAGTATTCAAAAAATAATTCTTGCTGAAAGAGTTTGAATGATCTTGATCACTAGACTAGAAGGGCGTTTTTCTCTCTTGAAAACTCAAGCTCTTGATCAGAAAAAAAATGTTTAGAATGATTTCTCTCTTGTTTTCGTATCTGTTTAAAAAACGCCCCAACTATTTATAGACAACTGTCTTAAAATTCAATCGATTGTTTTGTCAAATAGTCGATTTTTTTTCTCGATTCAGTTAAAAAAGTTATTCAAAATGCAGTTTTGATTTTAATGATTTCTCAAATCCTTTGTTAAATCAGAAAACACTTATAGAGCTCATCATTGATTAAGATTGCATGCATCACTGATTTGAACTCAAACTTGACACACAACACACAATCCTAAGTTCTAGACTGAGCTCTTCCAATCTTCATGCAAACTCAAAGCTGCCTTGGACGCCAACTTGGTCTAGGCTAAAGCCTTAAAGAAGGTAGAGTTTGAGCGTGATGCCCTCAAGTCCAAGTTTGAGGTACTGGAGAAAGAAAGGAATAATTTCTCTAGCGATCTGAAGAGTGCCGAGGAAAACTTAGCTGAGGCCATGACTGCCATGACGAGGCCGTATCTGAGAAAGTGTAGATGAAGATGGAGTTGAACGACATGAAAGACTATGTCCTAATAGTTCACTACCAATCCTTCCATCAGGAGGTTTGTCAAGGCGTTTTGTTGTATGGCGTCCTAGAAGAGAATGAGATGGATGAAAACAAAGACGTCTACAACGGCTAACTGGTGCCGATTGAAGAGATCCCTGACCTAGATGCAGATTAGGCCACAAAGTCATTGGGGAGGGCTCGCCTTAGGACGAGGAGAGAACGTCCTAGGGCGTGAACTTGTAAAGGGGTTTTTATAGTCGCTGTGCGTAACTACTATTGACATGCTTCTCTTTTCTTTTTTATGGTTGCCTTAAGCAACTAGGCAAGATTAATTTTGTACATTTCTAGACAACTTTGGCTTTTAATACCAATGATTTTGTCATTATTGTATGGTGTATTTTACTTTTGTTGGATCCTAGGTGCTTTATTGTTGTCGGTTTATCGCACTACACTCCACGTAATTTGAAATAACACGCCTTTTAACATACTCATCTCTTTTGGTTTACATGGTGGCATGTCCTTGGGTACACTCACCCTTTCCAAGTTAAGGGGACTACTTGCCCATCCATAAAACGTTCATGCATAGCCTAGGGAGACTACTCGCCTATATTGATGTAATCCTTCTAGAATGGAGCTTGGCATTCTCGAGCTTAATCATAGAGGTTGTGCTATGGAGCTTGACCACGATTTTCCTTGAGATTGGGACGGAGCTCGGCATTCTGGAGTACGACCATGTGGCTCGGTACTTTCTCGGCCACAGAGTTGGGCTCTAGAACATGGCTAGAACGACTAGAGGTTATCCTCGGGAGCATGCTCACGGAACTCGACATTCTAGACCTCGGCATTAGAGGTCGTCCTCAGGAGCTTGGCTATGACTCCTTGAGCTTGGCCTCGGAGCTCAGCATTCTGGACCTCGACCATGGAGCTTTGTACTTTGGTGCTTGGCTAGGGCAACTATTTGTCCATAGTGATGTAAACGATCTGGAGCTCAGTATTAGAGCTCGTCCTTAGGAGCTCAACCACATCCTTGGTATTGGTCACGGAGATCGACAAGGGCGACTACTTATGGGAGATCACAATGTAGTGATACAGAGATCACAATGGAGTGATACGTTCCCCGTCTTTACTAAGTTATGGGAGGTCACCATGGAGTGACATTGCCCCGTTTTCTTCTAAGTTAATGGATGTCACCATGGAGTGACGCTTCCCCTTTTTTTTGAGTTATGGGAGGTCACGATTGAGTGACATTGCCCCATTTTTTTTGAGTTGTGGGAAGTCACTATGGAGTGACAGTGCCCCATTTTTTTCTGAGTTATGAGAGGTCATCATGCAGTGACACTGTCCCATTTTTTTGAGCTATCGGAGGTCACCATGGAGTGACACTACCCAATTTTTTTTCCGAGCTATGGGAGGTCACCATCGAGTGACGCAGCTGTGTCACTTAGACAACTTAAGTACCAAGTCTTTCCTTGCAAGAGTGTTCCTAGTCCTCTTCCACATCATTCCTAATAAGAAACTACAAAACACTTTTTACTAAATGTGTGTGCTTTCGTGATCGTAAAGACCACAAGAAGGTCTACTAACGTTTAAGTGCTTTTTGACTTTGGATCCTAGTTGTCACGGGGACTTAAAACAAGTAAAATAACAAGACAAAAATAAATGAAAGAAAAGTAAGACAAATAAAGAAAGCAAGTAAAACTAGTTTTGTCCTAGGTGAAAGTGCAAGTGACATTTGTAGCCCCTTGACACACTTTCACTTATACTTGTCTTTCACTATTACAAAGTACAAGTTGAGATTACTTTTTAGTGAATTTTCCCAACATAACAAAACAAAAAAAATGTTTTACTAATATTCAGTTATAATACACAAATTCTGTGACAATGATTTACAACAAAGGTTCTTTCACTCTGGCTTTACTTGATGGTCTTGGTGTTTTAACTCTATTGTTCCTCACTTTTGCTTTGAGCCTTCCAATTGCTTAGAATATCCAAAGAGGAATCTCCTTTGACAATCTTCTCTTTCTCCAAGGTGGTACCTAAGAATGTTAGATAACCATCCACACAAATTCACTAGTCCTGGGATTTTTCCATCTCAAAAGGGCATGAAACATAAAACCTAAGAAAGCTTAATTTAAAAATTGCTAAACTCAATAGGATTACTGTGTAAGACAAAAATGAACGATTATTTTAAGTTGACAACGTTGTTTCCTACGTATTTGATGTAGTCAATTCAAGCCAAGAACAAAGGGGACTTTAAGAAATCTTAGTATTAGTGTGTGTCTGTGAGTTGTCTTGTCTTGTGCGTACTTCATATCGTATTGGAATGAGCTCCAATATTCCTAACTATTTTTGAAAATATCAAATGGGAATTGGATTAATTATATTTTAGTAAGAATGGTCCACTAAAGTTTTCAACAAATTGTTTTTCAAAAAAACAATAAGCTAAAAATTCCTTTTTAGCAGGAAATTGATAAATTTAAATCCGTTTTCAATTGATTGTTTGTAATATAACTAGAACAATTTTAAATCAGAGTTTGAAACATATAGAAGAGCTTTTGAAAAACACTTTTCATAATCAGAAAGTTTTGAGAATGCAAGATAGCCAAAAAATAATAAGATCATTATAAACTAAGAGTGTTTTGAATCAAAAGGAACCAAGAAAGAGATTCTTAAAGGTCTTCCAATACTGTGATAGTACAACACTGTTTTTACATTTGTTGTTCATTGAGGGAAGTCACTACAATCTAGTTTCTTAGACTTCTTTTGAATTGATGTGATTGCAGTGGTGATTTTTATCCAAATTTCATTGTTTCAAGATGTGTTTAGAACTACAATTGTATAGGGTTTACTGTTGTAGGGGTGCAGTATGGTTCTGCACTATTTTTGGTGTGTTCTTGTAGGGTGTAAGATTCGTTCTTGTGTGTAATTGTTGAACACTTATGTTCTTCAGTGAAATTTTTTTCTTGTGGTAAGGAGATTGGATGTTGCTCTTGAGGAAGAGTGAACCAGTATAAATCTTGGTGTTCTTGATCTCTCTTACCTTTGATCTTGAATTGTGACTTGAATTCTGCATAAATTTTTAACTCTGTCCATTTTTCAATCAATTGTTTCTGAAATTTAATTGATTGTTCTCATCGTAATGCACTAACTGTAATTTTCTTATAAACTGCTACTCTGATCTATGTGTACTGAAATTTTTTTCTTAATCAAATCAACTTGTGTTTTTTGTGAAAAATACACATTTTTTATCACTGAATACCTTTGTTTTATTCTGAAAAAAATAGTTTGTTGAATTTGTGATTTAATTAATTGATCATCTTTATTGTTGACTTAGTGGACATTTGGAATAGATTATTCTTGTAATTTAATTGATTTAATTTTTGGAACAAGAATATGAGAATTTTAAATTCACAATGTTTCAATTGTAATTGATTACTATTTCTGAGTGGAAATCTAATTAGTAGGATTTAATCGATTGATTGTTAGATTAAATTTATTGCTTTTCTATTAGGTTGTACTGATTGAAGTTTCAATTGATTGTCTTTCTATTGTATAACAACATATTCTATAGTAAACTGATTGAGAAATTTCTTTCCTTCTTTCAATGTTTTTCATAATATTTGCAAAAATATTTGAAAGTTCAATTTTGCCCCCTCTTGAACTTTTAAATTGGTGTTAGAGCTAATGCTTGTATTTTAATCAAGTTCTGATCTTCTAGCCAATAACAAGGATGCCTTTGTGGAGGTAACCTCAATTAATAGGCCTCTTATGTTAAGTGGTGTGAATTATCTATTTTGAAAAGTGAGAATGAAAGTTTTCATTGAATCAATTAACTGTGGGATTTGGAATGCTATAATGAATGGTCCTTATGTGCCTATGACTCTTGTGAATGGTGTTGTTGTTGAAAAACCTTTTGACAAATTAACTGATGTTGAGAATAAGAAAGTTCAATATGATTGCATAGCCAAGAATATCATAAACTTTCCTTTGTATCTTGAAGAGTTTTTTAGGGTGTCACAATGCTCATCAACAAAAGAGATCTGTGATATTTTTGGGGTGACTCAGGAAGACACAACTGGTTTCAAGAGGGCCAGAAAGCATGCTATGGTTCAAGAGTATGAATTATACAAAATGCAATAAGGTGAAACCATTGCAGATGTGTATAAAAGATTCACCCACGTTGTCAACCAGTTGATTGGACTTGGAAAGGTGTTTGACATAGAAGAACTGAATATCAAAATACTGAAGTGCTTAGATAGGAGTTTCTAGCCCAAGGGCACTTCAATTTCAAAATTAAGGGACTTAACATCCTTGACTACTCTTTGGAAAACTGAGGAGGCATGAGTTAGAGATGAACAAATTGAAAGAGTAGGAAAATATAGAAAGATAGGTTAGAAGCATAACACTCAAATCAGCTACTCAAGATAATGACAACAATGATGATTGCTATAGTGAGTGTAGTGATGCATTAACTCTAAATCTGCTAACTAGAAGATTTCAAAAGTTTTTTAAGAAGAAAGGAAAATAGAAGAACTAACAAGTCAAAAGGTATAATATAAAATCTAAATCTGACTCAACTAACTTTACCGGTTTTGAATGTGGAAGGAATGGCCATATCAAGATAAAGTGCTTGAATCTAGTGCACCAGGAGAAGAATCAAAAGAACAAGAGTTGTAAAACTATAAAGGCAAAGAGAGCTTACATTACTTGGGAAGATAATGATACATCTTCTAGTTGCTCTTCGATAGAGGAAGAAGAAGCAAACTTGTGTTTAATGGTTAGTCATCAATCATAGGCAAACAATGTAAGCTCTAGCATATCCATGAACTATGAAAGTTACAACACACTTCTTCAAGCATTTAAAGAAATGCATAAAGAAGAAAATAGGGTGGCCTTATCAAGCAATCAATTAAAAGGGTTAAACAATTGGTTGAAAGGTATATTCAAATCACTAGAAGAATAACTGCTATATGTGGAAACTGATTGAATTGTTATAAGGCCACATCTTCAGTGAGATTGAATCCTTCAAGCCAATTAACTGTAAAAACAATGAAGTGCTTCAAAACAAAGTTAAATACCTTTTGAAAACTTCTTCAAAACTCTCTATGGAAATTACAGACTCAATGCCATTTTAGATTCTATAAATTGTGTTTTTAACAAGGTTGACATTGGATATGAAGGTGTTTTTCAAAGAAAGCAGAAAAAGTTTAGCAACTTCTTTAAATATAGTGAAAGACAATCTTCACCTTTTATTACCTGTTTCTATTGTATGAATAAAGGTCACTCTATCAAAAACTGAAAAATTATGAAGGTTGATGTTCCGAAAGGAATAATTAGGTGGGTGCCTAAGGGTACTATTAACACTATTGGACCCAAATTTGATAAGGGGCCATTGCTTGGGACTTAATATGTTGGGCAAGATGCTTTGCCGATGAAGAAGCAAAAGTCGTATATGTATAGTGGTTGCTCAAAGCACATGACTGGTGATGCTTCAAAGTTGGTAAACATAAACTAGAAACATGGTGGATTTGTCACTTATGGAGATAACAATCGAGGAAGGATTCTAGGCAGTGGAGACAGTGGTGAGAAAGATTCATTGATCATAAAGGATGTGTTGTTGGTGAAGGGGCTGAAACACAATCTGTTAAGTATCAACTAGCTTTGTGACAAAGGATTTAAAGTGACATTTGAATGTGATTTGTGTCTTATAGCTGATTCAACATCATGGAAAACAATACCTTTTGGTAAAAGGATTAAGAATGTGTAGCCTTAGGGTTTTCTATGAGTAATTTCTTATTTCCATGGTTCTTTTGTAATGTTTAGCTTTCTCATAATATGAGGAACTAAATCCATTGTTTTTTAGGGTTAGAATCAACCTTTTCTAAACTCTCATGTAATTGTTATAGTTTTCATATTTATGTCTTTCCTTTCAATATATCAGTATTTTAATTCTACACTTATTGTTACTTGATCTTTGATTCTTTGGGTATTGGAAAAGATCTTCAGTAGTCAGGAACTGAATTAAAATACTAAATAAAGCTTGTGTCTAGGAATAAAGCAGGATACTTTTGTTGTCTTAAGACTCTTGTGGAAATTACAAGTTTTATTTATAATTGATCAATGAATTAATGATTAATAGATAATCTTAGATTCATTCATTTAAGGAGTTAGGGTTTGGGTATATTTGCGGTTTGACATTGATTATTGTTTGGAAAGAAAGTACACGTGATTGATTATTGTTTAGATAGAAATTACAAAGGATTTAAAGTGACCTTTGAACATGATTTGTGTCCTATAGTTGATTCAACATCAAGGAAAGCAACACTTATTTGTAAAAGGATGAGCATGCTAAACGTCACATGCATTAATTCTAGTTTAAATTTTTTGTTATCAAAGAATGAAAAATATTGACTTTTGGCATAGATGCATGGCTCACATACATATGCATTGTTTGAAAAAACTTGCATTTAGAAATCTAGTTGAAGGTCTCCTTAGTCTCAAGTTTGAGAAGAGTCCAGTCTGTGAAGCTTGCCAAAGAGGGAAACAAATCAAAAATTCATTAAAAAATAAAAATTTGGTTTCCACTTCAAGGTTGCTTGAGCTACTTCACATGGACCTATTTGTATCTTTAAGAACCACGAGTCTAGGAGGCAATTATTGTAGTTTAGTGATTGTGGAAGGTTTTTCTAGGTTCACATGGAATCTTTCAATAGTATCCAAGGATGATTCTTTCAATGCCTTTAAGAAATTTGCAAAGGTGTTACAAAATGAGAAGAATTGTTGTATTTCTGTAATTAAAATAGATCATGAGGGTCAGTTTCAAAATGAAAGGTTTGACAAATTTTGTGAAAAGTTTGGTATAAAACACCATTACTTAGCTCCTAGAACTCCACAACAAAATGGAGTGGTGGAGAGGAAAAATAGGTTCTTAGAGGAATTGACAATAACTCTTTCAATAAAACTAATGTTCCAAAATACTTTTGGACATATGGAGTAAATACAACCTGCAATATTGATACATGCAATAATGGAACATGGGAGCAACAAGAGGAAGAGAAGACATGGAGAATGAAGGTCTTCTCAGGACTTAAAAGTTATGTAGCTTGAGGAGCATGTAGGAATGCTTATCATTCATGAGCAAGTCCTACAGAAGGATGAGCCAAATGATAGAAGTAAAAATCTTACTCTTAAGACTTCTCGTAAAAGTAGAAGATCAGAACCTACCAAAGCTCTCAAGACAGATGACCATTCACCAGACAAATCTCAATCTGCTGAAGATTTAGCTTCTCTAACCAAAAGTTCAAGAGAATGTGGAAAAATAAAAGTAACTTTGGGAAAGTCAGACGCTTAGGGAGAGAAAATAAAGAAAAGCTCATCTGTTATGGATACAAAAGTCTTGAACACTTCAGATTAGAATGTGCATATCAACCTTATGTAGAAATTGAACGAGATAGGAAGAAAAAGCCTATTAAGAATAAGAAGAGTCCCATGTCCACCTGAGAGGACCTAAATATCTCAGATTTAGAATCTAAGGAAGAAGCACACACTGGACTAATGATAGACGCAAACGAAGACTATAACTCAGACGAATTACACAAAGAGGTGAATCTTTCTGATATTTATTGTCTTGGGGAAGCATATTAAAAAATAAATTCATATAATGAGCATATTATATCATAATACAAAGCTATAAAAAGAAAGGTAAAAACATGCAATGTTGAATTAGAAATAATAAAAGAGAGACAAATTTGATTTATCTTTAGAAAATGAAAAATTATAATTTACTTGCATTAGATGCACATTCCACATGACTGCACTCACTGAGCCAAAACGTCAAAGATGATATTTGAATGTTACACTTGCTAAGATGTTTGAAGTAGAAGAATTGAAAGAGAGAACGTGTTAGATGAATAATCAAGATAAAAACTATAATCTTAGAGCACATGGAAGAATTGACAGACAAAATCATTCATTAGGAAGAAATCAAAAGACTTACTGATACTAGACGATATTCTGAATGAACAAATTGGATGATATCTTTAAAAGACAAAGGCTAGACGATACAATAATGTATGGTTTTTCCAAACTAATTTATAACACTTGGTCATGCCAGACAAATGCACCAGACAATACATACCAACTTAAGAGTGACAGATGAGTTAGATAGATGAAACAATCTTAAGAGTGTGTCAGACAAAGTGGTCAACTTTTTTCGCATCAGGGAGATTCTAAACTTTGTATTTATATTTTATTATTACTTTATCATATGTGCTAAATGTTTTTCAAATTTGGTTTTAAAATATTAATCAAAATATAACAAAAAATGTTTTATTTTCTGAGAAGAAAATCTCACACTTATAAATATTGAATGAAATTTAAAAATACATTTCATATAGTTAAATTTTATTCAAGTATGATTTGATTCAACATTTAAAATTTATACAGACTTATAAAGCTTTGAAATAGAAAGCTTTTATGATTCAAGAGATTTTATTTCAAAATTATCTAAGTGTTTATTTGATTAACCCAGGTACTTAAATGCACATTGTAAATGGTCAATCACACATTGAAGCAATGGAAGACACAGATGGTACAAAAAGAACAATAATTCTTATCTACAAAGTTGTTAAGACAAAGAGAAATGAAAATTGTGAAAATTCAATTAAAAGAGGACTGATAGAAGAAGACAAACTATAGTGGAAGAGTCACACAAAAGACTTATAAATAAAAGTATAGAGAATAAAGTCTAAACATTAGTATTTACTATAAAGAAGGAAAGAATTTTGAAGAACTTGATTATGTGATAATGACATGAAGATTCACAACAAGAGTTGTTATATAAGAAGAAAATACAACAAGAATAATGAGACTTGTGAATTAAAGATTCTCACATCAAGTTTCAACGTTCAAAATTCCTGCACAATTGGAAAGTTTTCAAAATGAATTGAAAATATTTAATACTCATTGAAGAAATAGGACATTCAATAGCGTATAAAATTTCATTGGTAGAAACCTTTAGTCGGGTTATCATCCCAAAATCTATATAAAGATCATTGAAGTTGAAGAAAAGATAAGAAAATGACAAGGAACACACGAAGAAATTCATATACTACAAGAAAAATATTGTGAGCGAATTCATTGATATATCTTAGTGTTCAGAGAAAATTAGAAAAGGGTAAAGTGCTTAACCATTGTAAATTCTTCATATTTTGAAGTATACCCTGTGAGTTTTCATTGTTCTCTCTATTAAGAGAGTTTTTCTCATTGTTGAGAGGTCTTGATCTCAGAGGGAGATTAGAACTGGACTTGCTTGGAGAGATTTGAATACTCGTTACTTCGAGAAGTGCAAAACTTTTGCTTTTGACAACTTTCTTTTTCTATTTTGATAGAAAGGAATTTTATGTTGTACATATAACTTTATATACCAACAATGCCCTATGAACCAAGTTTTGTGGTTTTGGTGGCTAACTCGGTTTCGGTGCCAAGAGTCATGGAATTTTGACCTCATGATTTTTGAGAATACTCATTACCTGTAGAGGTTTAAACTACTCATTCCTACAGAGGCGTTAAAACTTGTACCTGAAGAGGTGTAATAATACTTAATTCCTGGAGAGGTGTTAAAACTCGTTTAGTGAAATCTTTTAAGCAGTTTGCTTAAAGGGACTAGACGTAGTCCTAGTTATAGGGTAAACCAGTATAAGGTCTATGTCTACTTTTCTCTCCCTTACACTTTGTTTCTATATTCTTTGAATTATTTATATTTCACAATTTGAGTTCAGACTCCATTCAACCCCCTCTATTTCTAGAGCCAACTACACCTTCAATTTCTTATGTCATCAACATAAACATTTATAAGAATTATATTGCTTTAAGCTTTTCATATGAAAGAGACTTATCAACTTTTCCTCTCTCATAATTTTGAGATAGCAGAAAGTTGTTAAGCCTCTCATACCACTATCTTGGAGCCTGTTTCAGTCCATGTAGAGCTTTCTTTAGCTTGTGCACATGGTTTGGATGTTTTTTATCCTTTAAACCAGGAGATTAAGACGCATTGATAATTCCATTTAAAGATACACTTTTCATATTCATACGAAAAAGCTTAAAACCACTCATACAAACATAGGCAATTAACAATCTTAAAACCTCTAGTCTAGCCATTGGCACATAAGTTTATCAAAGTCTATTCCTTCTTCTTGGTTATAGCCTTTGGCAACAAGTCTAACTTTATTTCTAGTTGTTGCACCTAGTTCATCCATCTTATTCCTAAAAATCCATTTAGTTTCGATTACATTCATGTCTTTAGTTCTCGACACAAGCATCCATACATCATTTTTAATTAACTAGTTTAGTTTATCATGCATTGCAGATATCTAGTTTTCATCATTTTGATATTCTTCGGTTCAATTTGGGAAACAAAAGCCACATCTTCACATAAATTGTTTAGAAAATGTATAGTAGAAAAACTCTCCTCAATTTGTCCAATGATGTTGTTAAGGGAGAGATCTATAGGAATTATCCACTACTTTGGAAGTTATGCATGAGTCACAACTTCAGTTTCTTGTCCAATAGCTTATATAGTATTTTCAAGTGAACCATTTTCAGAATTGAACCTAAATTTCAAGAATGTTCCCACATGTTCATCTTCACCTACATCATACTTTGAAGATACTTTTGTTGCATGGTTAGTCTCATTAAAAACAACACGCACAAATTCCTCCATAGTCACAAGCCTTTTATTATAAACTGTGTATGCATGATTATTCAGTGAATATCCAAGAAAGACACCTTCGTCCACTTTAGAATCAAACTTACGTAGGTTTTCTTTGCCATTATTAAGTATAAAACATTTGTAGCTAAAGACTTTAAATGACCAATATTAGTTTTTCTTCCCCTGTACAACTCATATGGAGTTTTCTTAAGAATAGGCCCAATAAATACTATCATCTTTCACTATATCTCACAACCTTTGAGCTCTCAAGTAACTCATCATCTTTGCAACCACACATGAAAGTTCTCACTAGATAAAAAATGGAAGGTGAAGGTAATGAAATACAAGAGGTCATTTTTGTTATAGAGAATTTTTGTTTGTAGTTTTTCTCTCTAACTTTTTGGCATCTTTTTTTGTTTTTCTCTTAGAGTCCCCCGAAAGGTATTTAACCTCTTGATACCATGTTAAAAGTGTTACCAATGGATGAGATTATCAAAGTAAATGGGGAATAGATTTTGGTTAAATACAAGTGAGACAAAATTAGAGAAGAAAATATTTGTATATTACCATAAGAGAATGCATCACAATCACACCAAATTCACCTATACGTTCTCTAGTAATTATCAAAAATAGTATATTTTAATTAAGAAAACAGTGAATGATATATGACATAATCCATCATTAAGAAAGTTCTCAAATTCTAACATGAAGCTTAGAATAGAGATACGAAAATTTAAATTACGGTATGGATGTTCAGTCCAAACTACAATGAAATTGACATTAGCTAAACAAGGAACGAATGTACGAAACAAGCCTCTGAAAATGAATTGGGCAAAGTTTGTATGCAAAGAGCATTGCATGAACTTTCACTTGCATTAAATTTCTAGGAATTTGTATCAAAGTATTTCATCAGTATTCGTCTAAGTAAGAGTATAGCAAGTCGTCCTTCTTAGACTTGTGCCTGCTAAGTAACGCCTTGAGGAGCCGTTTACTTTTACTGGGGTGTTGGTGTAGTTCTTGATCTCTGTTGCTGTCTCTCTCAGCAGGTAATCGCATTGAAGCCGATTTGCGCGGCTCCGAAGGGCACTGAAATTAGACAGAGACACACCATTAGAGACACTATGCTGTAATGTTCAATCACTATTCATGTTATGTCATGTTGTGTTATTGAAAAATAATGCCTTCAGCTTTAGTTACCCTTATTCTTGCATCAGAAGGATTTCGTGTGGTGGGTCTCCTGCTTGAGTTTGGGGTAGTTGGTCTACTAGTTATAGGTGTTGTAGGCCTACTTGAAAGAGATCCAGTGCGTAAAAGTGGAAATCTGTATGGCGAAATTGTCATCTTCTCTGGAAATTGCAGTTCAAATGCTAATAAGAACACTTAGATATATCTTAAACTGTAATATTAAAATGACAAAATTTGGTATACCACAGCAAGAGTTGAATGAATAATGAGATATCAAAATATTTAACGGGTATGGTTAGAAATCTTCCTTAACTGCAGTAATTCCTAATCCTAAACCTTCTTAATTGAAGCTTAGATATGTCTCGAGCACAAAATTTGCATGCAATATCATAAGTACAGGTAGTACTACACTCCAATAAGATTTAAAGCTTCCCTGGGTTTATAGATGTGGTGAATTTTAATAAAATTGCTTATGATGCAGATTATCAGTGTCACATTCCAATCCTGATTGAAAATAACGTGTGCAAAAATATTCACATTTGGAGTTTTATCTTAGTAGTCATATACAGCATTTGATGGATCAAACTCCAATTTTATTTAAAAAACACCTATAATAGTGTATCTAAATTTTGTTCCAACCTAGATAAGAAACTTGGATACGTATATAAGTGAGGAGGGTGTTTAGATGCATATGATTAAAGATGTGATCAATGTTCCCTATAAGAATAGCACAATCCTTTCCGTTACCTAAATCCTTTTTTGGCGTGGTTGAAGTGAATGAAAATGCTCCTGCTCTCTGAGGTTGCACAGAAGGTGACGGAGAACACCCATTGCTGGATCAACATAATGCATTGTGTCAACATGATTTTGTAGCTAAAAAGGCTATGTTAGCATTGATCAGATAATCCTATAGAATATTATGCAGAATATGTAATCACCTCACTGTAGATGTTGGCGTTTCTCGTATCGAGGCTCGAACAGCTTTGTGACAGAGTACCATTCATATTAACATTTGTTCAAGATTTTACCGAACATAAGTGGAAGGAAAATAGGGGAGAGAAAGGAAATACCATTTCTGAAATGATGCCAGTCATCCTCATCATCTAGGCTGCATCCCATGTATTTTGATTTTGAGAAGTTGGCACCACGCATTGTCTCACCGGCTGGACTCGTGAATTTAAGGAATGTGTTCATTATAATATGAATATTTAGTAAAAAATAAAGCTCTTCCTTAAGTGATGTTTGGAGTGATGGAAAGCGTGCAATAGGGTGTAATGGAGACACTAAGTTCTATTATATAGATTGTTTTAAATAGGATAAAATAGAATGGAAGCTAATAACATGAATTATTTTCCATTGCATCCCATCTGAGGGATGAAACTGGTCCTTTTTCTGATTCATGGTAAAACAATAATATTCAATCAAAAGAATAGTGACTTTCATCCATTTCATTTTCAAATATAACTTAAAGTTCTAAGAGAGGTGAAGATAATGTTTTGTAGTCTTGCCTGGCAAAATAAAACGTTTATGATATTTTGGAGCATTAATCACCAATGATTGCTGGGTACGCCCCTCATGATCCATGAATGCTTGGCACGTCCTTATTCTCTAATGTTCCACATCGAGGAAAAACAATGTTAAGTTCTTCACAAACCATTTGTGGATGAAAGATCATTCAAACTTCAAGTATATGAAAAAGGGGTGCAGATTTTGAAACCATTATGTAGGCGAAAGATTAGATATTCTTTGGCACAGGGCAATATGAAATAAAGAAAAAGTTATGCTTGAATTAAACTAAGTGAAGCATGTAAAAATATGAATTAAGCAGTCATACTAATTATGTGAATTAAAATTTTACAAGTAATTAGAATAGAGATAAATCCTAGAGAGGATTAGATTGATTATCCCCATCAATATCAGCCGTCAAGCATTACAACTAAGGATGAGAGTTCCATTAATTATTTATCCAAAGGGGCTTATAGGAAACTAATAATTATAGAATTTTATAAAACTAATAGCTCTCAAACATTTTGCGATTCCGTATTAACACGCCTTTCTCCTATATTTTGAGATTCCATATCAACACGCCTTTCTCCAATGTTTTTGCAATTTGAATTAACTTGTTTTACAAATATGCTTTTGTGATTCCGTATTAACACATCTCTTCGGTCGTGTTTTTGCGATTGGATATTAACACGCCTTTTGTTCATGTTTTTGAGATCTGAATTAACATGCCTTTCGGCTATGTTTTTGCGATCCAAATCAACATGTCTTTCGACTATGTTTATGTGATCCGAATTAACACACCTTTCGTGCATGTTTTTCTAATTCTGTATGAACACGTCTCTTCGGCCATGTTTCTATGATCCGAATTAACACACCTTTCGGCCATGTTTTTGTGATTCCAATTAACATGCCTTTCGGTTATGTTTTTATGGTTCCATACTAACACACCTCTTAGGCCATATTTTTGTGATCCTAATTAACACGCCTTTCTTCCATGTTTTTGTGATCCGAATTGACATGCCTTTCGGCCATGTTTTTGCGATAAGAATTAACATGCCTTTCGGTTATTTTTTGCGATTCTGTATTAACACACCTCTTCGGCCATGTTTTTGGAATCTGATTTAACATGCCTTTCAGCCATTTTTTGCAATCCGAATTAACATGTTTTTCGGCTATGTTTTTACAATCTACACATTCAATATCTAGCAAATATGTTCAACCTCATTAAAAATAAAGAGTCTCACCCAATGCCAAAATATTTATCCATGGGAACGAAAATTTGAACATAATGTCTATCAACTACATTAAAATCTCAAATTTAATGTTCATCAACTAAAATAAAATTTCAGACTTGACGCATTTCACATTGGGGGTAGTTCCTCCGTCCAAAGTCTCCAGTTTGTATGCTTCGTTTCTGATGACTTCTTTTATTCGGTATGGTCCGCTCAACTTTTTGCTGGCCTTCTTTACCGTCACCACGTTAGCCAACCATTCCGGGTATTGTATTTCCCGAATATGGTCAGCCTTTATCAGCTTTTGGGTGCCCTCTTTCACAACATGTCTCTTCTCCTTGCTGACCTTTTGCTTTCTCTGTTTGAATAGTTTGGCACTCGGATCCAATGTCAAATGATGACACATAAAATCCCAATCGATGCCCGACATGTCTGATGGCATCCAGGCGACAGTGTCAATATTCTTTTGTGGGACCGAGAGTAAATCTTATTCCCTTTCTTTGAGTTCTGCTCCAATTCTTAATATCCTCCCTTCTGGAAATTGTAATTCTTTGATTCCCCTTACAGGTTTTGGTTCGTGCTCCTTGTATGACTACTCAACATCAGTTTGTAGGTTGTTAGTCTTTGCTGCCGATAGGAAAGCATAAGTTCCCCTCCTATTGTAGAGACTATTCTCATAACATTTTCGGGCCACCTTTTGATCTACTCTCATCATGACCACCCTACCGTCTATTGTGGAAAACTTCATCTTCATATGGGACAATGACACCACCGCGCCTAGCTGATTTAATCAAGGTCGGCCCAAAATTAGATTATAGGAGGATGGGGTGTTCACTACCATGTATTCATCTACTACCGTTCGAGCTAGGGTCCCGTCAATGAATGTTGTCCTCAAATTCATATAACCTCTGACCTCAACATGCTCGCCAGAGAATCCTACTAGGATCCATCGAACCTCTCTCGATATCTGCAAGCCTACAAAGATATCCCAAAGCATAAAATTCACAGAGCTACCCTGATCATTCAACACTCTGTGGACACTCCTTCCCGTTAACATGATTGGCTTTGTCTTAGAGAAGAGACTAACTGAAAGGGTTTGCTCGGAGTCCCATTACAAAAGCAACGATAAACATCTCCTCATTTGGGGAATCTATCATGTCCATAATGTCACAAAATCGGTTAAGATAGCCCCGAAGTGGTTCTACCTTCTACTGACGTATATCAAACAAGTCTGCCAACTTTGGGGACTTCACTTGGTTGGATGCGAACTGTTGAAGGAATGTTTGCGAAAAAGTGTGGAACGAATTTATGGAACCGTTCAAAATTTTGCTGAACCATTGCAGAGCAGTTGATGTGAAAGTGCTTACAAACATTTTTCATCAGACGACTTTGGAGTCCCTAATCCCGAATAAGGGGCCATCTTCGGGAGCATGAAATGCGGAGACACTTGTTTTGTCACGATTGCCTGTGTAAAGGGCTAAGGGTCAGCAAGAGCTCAGGATGTTCGTAAGGCTCCCAGGGTAGGGTTTGCAATTTGCCCTCTCAAGGCTTGTTACAGTTCCTCATTTGCCTTCTACAATTCGTCATAAGCCTCTAAAGCTTCCTCCATCTGATGTCGTGCCTCGTCTACCTCTTCCCTTGACCCTTCTTGTTCAATTTGGGCCTCCTCCCTTTGTCTTTCCCCGTTGGCCCTCATCTCTTCTGATATCTTTCTAAACTCTTCATTTCTTCTTTGTAATTCACTGATAGTGTTAAGAATTTGTTGGAGAGTCGGTGAATCATCGCTTCCTCCATTGGGTGTAGGTTGTCTATTGTTTCTCATTTTCGAAGACAAGGTTTTCTCTCAAGTGTCATATAGTGGGAGTAGGATAATTTTACCTACCCCATCGTGAACACCAATGTATTCTAGCCGCTGAGGTTTTTCATCGCTCTTAGCTAGTCCAAATCAAAAGTTGTCGCCTCATCGTCTTAAAGACCTTTATTTATTATTCCATTGTTTCCTTTAGTCATAATTCGGTACCAAATATTAACCAATTCTCGTTCCAACCAATAATCTGGTACAATTTTTTGTTGTAACATATATTTTTCTTTCAAACATTAGTTAGTGAAGGCATTCAATCTTTATTAGGGTCGTTATCTTGAGGTGGGTTGTTTACCTTTTGTACCCCCAATTATACTATTTGCTCAAAATACACCTGCCTAGCTAGGTGGATGCATCATAGTTTGTGAGTCTTGCACACAAGATAAATCACAAATATTTCAGCTTGGTACACAACGTAATGACAGACAATCCAACCACCATATTCGTAGAATAATGAGCTCAAAGAGTTAGAGTCTTGATCAGGAGCTTCCCATGAGTATGGGCTTGTTTGGGCCTCTAACTAGTTTTTTAAGCCCATGCTCAACTTTGAGAAGATCACTCTAAAGAATATGGAGAACCGAGAAACAAACCTCTATTTGTGCATTTTGTATAAAGTAATGTATGACCTTTTGCCATGTGTTTGGCCAAGTATACTAGAATTTTGGGCTTGTGATTTGGCCTTGAGTAGACTAAGATTATAGTTAGGGTTTCTGTCTATCTAGGGTTCAATTGGGCTTCTCCAAGCCCAAGAGAAACCCTAAACGATTTAGGGTAAAGAGGAGAGTATTCTACCTCAAAGAAATCATTTAACACATGGAAAATGTGGAGCAAGTAAGGAATGCGAGACATGCCACATGGCATTATCTCCTTGAACAAACTAGTCTAGCTAGGGTTAGGGATTTTATTTGAATTTGAATTTTGGCTTCCTTTTTGGACATCCACTAACACTATAAATAAGTGTGCAAGGCCTGTATAAAATCAACTCGGGATGAGTAGGAATATGTTGCCCAATTTTGGCCATACCACTTGTTCTTGAGTTCCTCTCTAGGTTAGAGTTCTCTTCTACCTTCTAGCCTAGGCACAAATCTAGTGAGTTGGCCTAACCTCTCCTAGATTATTCCTTCACTTCACTTCATCAATCCATGAGATTCCTAATTTCCACAATTAATTCTACAACCTTCTTCCATTTCCATCCAAAACCAAATATGATGAACAGGAAGAACCAACCAACACAACGTTAACCATAAGACTTGTTTTGAAAGGTTAAAATGTTTTAACAAGGTTTTAATTTCAGTTTAATCAATTAAGTTTTCATGTAATTGATTAATTTATTCTTAAAATAATTGATTAAATGTATCTAAATAGGTTTTTAAATAGGCTTTTGAAAACTCTATAAATTGAACCTTTGATTCATTCTGAAATAACTTTTATCAAACTTTACAAAGCATGATTAGAAACGTTCAGAAAAAATAGAAGTTGTTTTCACATTTGTGAAAAAATAGTGAAATCACAAGATTGGAGGGTTGAATCATGATTTAACTAAATTTGAAAACTTTTTGTGGACATTGAATATTTGACGGTATTCAAAAGATGATTTAGTTTATTAAGTAGTCAAACTATAACTTTTCATCTGATGTATCATGTCAGATTCGACTATTGATCTATTTGTGATATTTCATTAGTGACACATACTATTAAATTGTAATTCATGCACCTAAAGGATCACAACTGGTGGACGTTTTATCTAAGTTAATTCGTTAAAAAAACATGAAGAGGTATATTTTCATAAATAATTTTCAATAAGTTTTGCTTGATGAAATACATAAGATATATCCTCAACTTTTATTAGGAATATTCTTAGACATACTTATCCAAATGGTCATTGTATCCTTAAATCTTTTAGTCTAAACAATCATGTCAATGCAAATTTTACAACTCAACTAAATCACTTTATTAACATATTTGCTTGTTTACTTTAACAAGGGATCAAATCATTCTTCTTGTGTATGATTAACCAATACAAGAACAAATCTAGAAACTTATTCTTAAACATACTTTGATAATGAAATTAGATTCATATTCTCACAAAGACTCTCATTCTTAGGTTAGTGGAAATGATAATAATATGCAAAGTAGAGAAGATAAGGACAAGAAAGAATAGACAAACACATTTATATTAGTTCGTTTGTCGTTACATATCATTTAGTTCTTGATCAACAAGCCATGACTAGGTAAACTAAAGTTGTGAAGTACACTGTAGTATTCTTTGGGCTCGTAGCCACTTTTGGCTAATCTCTTGAGTATTATTGCCTCAAGTCACTCCTGGCTGACACCAATTATTCTTTGGGCTCCTAGCGACTCATGCCTAACCCCTTGAGTTTCTTTCCTCAAGTCACTCCTAGCTAACACTAAGTATTCTTTGGAATCATAGACACTTTTGGCAAACCCCTTGAGTATTCTTTCCTCAATTCATTCTCGGTTGACATCGAGTATTCTTTGTCCTTTAGTCACTCCTAGCTGGCATACAAGGATTGAATACACATTTTAGGATTTTTCTCCTAGTACAAGTCTCCTTGCTCTTTAGGGAGGGTAGCGTATTTCGACATATACAGTGGATAAGCTCTCTATCCTAGGTAGTTGGACTAACACTCTCAATGTTTTCCATGAAGTTTTGTGAAAAATAGGAAAATCATAAGAAGGGCGGGCGGATTTGTGATTTAATTAATTATTGAACTTTTTATAAATTATCATTTCAATAATAATGCTAAGAATATGCTTTGGTTTGTAAAACAATCAGACTAAAAATCTTTCATCAGATATGTCATATCAAACACATTTTTCCAACTTCTCAAAAAGATTTCTCTAGAGATATTCTTATTCATTTCGACTAAAGATCAAGTTGTGATTCTTTAATGTAAGAGACAGGACCTGATGCATGGTTGCACCTATAAAGGTTCGTTAAGAAAGACACACATAAAAGAGATACCTTTTTACAAACATTTTCTAGCATGTTTCATATGATGAATCACGAAAAATTTTCCTTGAAGAAACCATATAAATAATAAATATAATCACACGAAGACACTTAAAAATTGATATTATCCTTATTCTAATATAAATATAAGATAAAAAGTTGGTTTGAAAAATATTTCAGTAAAACACATTTTAATTATACACTCATTAAATCACTTATGATGCATGTCAAATGTAGGTTTGCGACTCAACTAAATCACTAGACTAACATATATTATGTTTACATTCATAAGTGATTAGATCATAGATTTAGAATTTGACCAACCAATATAGATATAATATAAAAAGTCGGTTTGAAAAGCATTTTAGTAAAAATACTTTTATTGTACACTCACACATTCACATTGGTTTTTCTTCTATAGTTAGTACGGGCGATGATAACATACAATATAAATGAGGTAATGGAGAGAAAACTACAAAATAGTAATTTATATTGGTTCATTTGTAACAACAGACTATATCCCATTCTTGACCAATAAGTCAAGTTCAACTAAGCAGACTAATGTTGCAAAGTACACTTTGAGTATTCTTTGGCTCATAGTCACTTCTGGCTAACCCCTTGAGTATCTTTTACTCAAGTCACTCCTTGCTGACCTCAAGTATTCTTGACGTAAGCCACTCTTGGCTTAGCTGAATATTGTTTGGGCTCATTGTCATTCCTGAATAACCCTTTGTGTATTCTTTACTCAAGACACTCTTGGTTGACATTGAGTATTCTTTGCACCTAGCCACTCTGACTAACTTAGTGTTTAGAAAACAAATTGTAAAGTATTGTAGAAAACATATCACTCAATAAACATTTAGATCTCCATTTTATAATAACTTTAAAAGGATATGAGATCCCCTAATTTCCAATTCTCTAAGGGGATATAAATATCTAAAATTCTTCGTACAGAGGAGAGGAACACCTCTCAAAATGTTTGAGCTAGACGCTATGCCATTAAGTCTAAAAAAAGAGTTAAAGAGATTTTTTCAGAACCAAACACACCTTACTATTTCTTGAGCTGGATTTAGTTACTTATATATATTTGAGATATGATTTCTTTTATTACTTTTGAAATACCAACTTTTGAAGTGTTTAATGATATGCTTATTTTTTTTATGTTAACTAAGTTAATCTCACATAATTTTACAAATTTCAGACAGACAAACATGTGCGTAAGTAAATTATACATTGCTTGGTTATCTTTTATAAAGATCTTTCTATTGTTTTCCCTTTTGTAAACTCGTGTTCATAGTTATATGGATTAACTTTTAAATTTGGTTTTGTATCATTGGTTCGGAAACATCAATATATAATTATATGATGGATATGTTCCTTTGTGTAAATTTTATTATTGACATCTTTTATTATTTTTGTTATGCCAAAATCCTCTCTAAGGTGTTACACACAAACTCTTAAGGCCTTTGTTGCTTGATTAAGACATATTGTGATGTGTTTAAGATCGAGGAAGACTCTAATGAAAAATGAAGGAAAAGAATTTTTTAAAAAAATCAACAAAACTAAAAAGAAACATGAGAAAAAAAAAAGAGAAAGAAATAAAGAAGTTTGATAGAGGATTTACAAGAGGGAGACTAAAAGAAATTGAAGAAAAAAGAAGCAAACAAAATAATTTGTAAATTTTAGAGATATCAGTAATATACTTATAACAATATTAATTAATTTTTGTTAAATTTAATAAAGATTGTTGCGGCCACATGTACAAATCTTACATAGATGTAATGAAACACAACTATGTTTGGCAGGAACAATGATATCCAACTATATCATGAAGATTGTATCAAAAGATCAATATATCAATTATGCAACTATATATGCATATGTATGCATGATAACACATTGTTTTTATACATTTGTTACCTAAATAATTAATTATACTTTAAATTGTTAAAACATATATGTTTGCATTATTTGAAAAAAGTGGATAGAAAGGAGGTGTATTAATTCTTGGACCCTGAACTCATTCATTCCCTAATTATAAAAAAGTTAAAATACAAACATAAGTCACTTGGTGACCAGAAGGAATGAATGTATTTCACTACATATATTTATCAATGCATGTTTTAACAAATAAGTTATAATCAATTATTAAAATGACTTGCATTCTTGAATGTAAAATGAGATTTAATTTGGCTTACAATGAATTTTGAGTTGTGATTGACAAATATAGTGTGAGTGACCTTTAGTTTTCAATAACATTGAATAATATTCAGTTAAATGACATTGATTATGTTTAAGTTTGTTTTATATGTTTATACCAAATTGTGTTGAATCATTCTTCTATAAATTTTTTATATACCAATTTTATAATTGGAACTTCGATTTAATTCAGGTTTAGTAATATTACCATGCAATTAGATATCACAAAAAGTTAAAAGAAAAAATCTAGTGCTCTTAAGTAGAGACTAATTATGTAAGTTTTTTCATACATTAAAATTAATTTATATCTAAATTGAGAAATCAAATTTTTAAAAAATTATCATGAGAATTTTTTTATCTTCAAATTATATTATTTTTTTTCTTAAAAATGTTTATATCAAAGCTTATTTAAGTACATTATGCTGAAATATTGAAAGTTCTCATTGGAGAAGTACAACACGAAATTTAGATGTTCAGTAATCAAGCTGCAACATAGTGAATAATATGGTCATAATTTTAATAACTACGTAATAAAAGAAATCAATCGTTCATCTTTGCAATTATATTTAACATATCCTTTAAGAGCTTTCTTTATCTGACGCTAAAAGGAAAGGATTAAGTATACCTGTTCTATACATGATATACGTAGCTTTGTTCCAGAAACTTCCTCAATCTTTTCATCTAACAAGTCATTTACCTTGTACGTCACAGACCCTAAATGATCCACCGTATTTATCAGAGCTTTGATGGCATAATCCTTCAATGTTTCAATCACCCTGCAAACATGAGAGAAAAAAAAATAAAGAAGGGTGTAAAGGATATTAAAAACAGTACCAAAATAAAATACTTTTTAGATAAGCTTTCAATAAAAGAGTTAATATAGATTTAATTTGTCCAATTTGAATTAGTTGATGTGTATGTTAGCAGTAACTTTTAAAGGCCAAATAAAAAAATATGTAAGTTAATTTTTATATTAATTTTGATCTATAAAAAAATTGTTTTTTTTTATTTTTATTTTCTTCTTGTATAACATGCTAATTGCAAAATTTATCCAATCACAACACAAATATAGACTAATTCAGACGGAGAAGGTAACTTACATCTGCTTTTGGACATCATTGGCGTAAGACAGTTCAAAATATTCAGCTGCTGAGTATAGTTGTGCTCTCAGATTTTTCAAATCCTTGTAATATGTATAGATATGTCCAAATACAACTTTGCTTAAGAATTCTATGAAGTACAGAATATTAAAAGAAGAAAAAAGAACGAGGAGCAGTGGATTTAAGTTACCTTTAGACTATCATCAAAAAGCAAGCTCTGCTGCATGAAAACTTCATCATAATTGGAAGCCTCTCGAGATAAAGGCTGCGTTGTGATCTTACCCATGAATGAAGAAGCTGGAAGATGCTCCCTGTTTTTATCATAAATAGACAAACTAATCAGACAAAAATCCTAAAAGAAAAAAGTTGATGATGAAGAAAAATATATACAATATGAACGACAGCAACCGTTTTATATATTTTGAAGACACAAGACGACGACTAATATGACAACGAAAATCCCAAAATTCATGTTATTTTCTAAAACCATGCACTGTGTTAAGAAAATCAGCTTAATAATACAAATACTCTTCATGACACGGATTCCATAATTTTGTCTGAATTTTCTTTATCATAAATTATATTAACTTTTGAAAGCCTCAAATGTGAAAAATCATGGTCCTACTTGGCCAAAACAAGAGGAAATTTTGATTTTTGGAAACGCTTACCGCAGTTGTTTGCTTGGACGAGCCAGGCACGAAGCTTAGTTTGTTGTTGAGTTCAGTTGGAAATGGAACGAGCAAGATGATAGGAGATTTGAAAATGTCAAAAAGAGAGTGAGGACGAGCACGTTGTGGACCACCCTTTCTTTCCCTCCCACAACACTAGCTAGAATGGTTTGGTATTCTAGACAAAAGTGACGCGTGAGAGATTTTAGCTACATCTGCGGAATTAAAAGAAGGAAGGATAAAGAAAACAGTGTTAGAACTGAGAGCAAATCACGCAGGGATAGATCTCATAAACAAGAATGCATTTTCTTTAATGGTTAAATGCATTTTACTTCTCTTTTCTTCGTTTTCAGAATTTGGCGATAATACACTTTCACTTTCCATTAAAATATTAAGCTTTGATTTTAATTTCAATAAAATCTTTAACTTTATCTCTCTAAAATTGATATTCATTGTAAGACTTATTTTTTAATAAAATGGGAGAATTTAGATTTCAATTTGTGTATAATATTTTTTAAAAATTTATTCTTTTCAAATTTAAAATCATTATTTTTTTTATTATCTCTTTCCGATTGTTTTGTTAGTTAATTTCATTTTGCACTTGTAATATTCTTCTGCATATTCTTTATTATGTTTAGTTGTACATACTGTATAAGATATCATGTCAATTTTTAAATTAAAGGTTGGAGAATTTTGAGCTTTATATCATCGAGAGGAAAACCGTCAGGAGTACCAGTTTTGACCCCTAAGTAACCTGCAGAATAGGATACAATAATCACTAATAAAATGAGAAACCAAACCGATTACAATGAACAATAGACAAAAAGTATAATTAAGTTAAACAAATGTTTATAATTAATATAGGGAAAAAGTTGTCTCCCTCTTGAGAGACAAATGCTGGCACATGTAATCATTGTCGTCTTGTGGGTCTTTTTTAATGTATTGCTTTATTTCGGAAAATGGAATGAGTATTAGTATACAGAGAGAGTTTACTCCTTACCTTTAAGAAGGCTTTAAGAAAGAAAATGGTGGGGGCAAAAGGGGCAAAGAATCGTCAAATTAAAAAATTAATTATACACAAAGAAAAACACTTTAAAATGTTTATCCGGGTTAAGAATTGTACTTTCTTAAAAGATTATTATAAAATCTTTGTTCATTAAAAATGAAAACGATAACTCAAAGAAAATAAATTGAAAGACTAAAGTCAATTTTGAGGGTAAGAGGGATGAATAAACTGAATTTATTATTATTTAAGGAATGAAATCCATAAATATGACTATCAAGATTAAATATAAATTTATGTTATTAATAGAATTTATTATTATGACTTATTGAGTATGATGAATAGTAGACTGACCAAATATCATTTTTATAAATAGAAAACATTCTAGATATAATTATTTTTTCTTAATCTTTTACCTATGTTAGGAATTAACTTAATCTTTTGAATACTTTTACACGTATCTTCTTTCCCTTCGATAGAGAAGGAAGAGATTTAAGATAACTCAACTTGTGAAGATATTCCGAATACCTTTAATTTGTTTCACAACAAATTATATTTTGTTTCAATAACCTACTCGATCATCCCAACCTACCATTTCTATCCACAACAAAACTATTAGGAAACATATTTCATAACAAACTCTTTTAAAAGACCATTCGATGATATACCTATAATTTTAGAAGTTGACTTTTATTTTACTCAAAGAAAACATTTTAGTGAAATTTATAATATTTTTTAACCTCGTATGAAGTATCACAAGTTTTGTGGATAACCAAACTCCAATTGATAATTTTGGTAGGGTATTTTATAGTGGTATATTTCCTCTCAATTACGTTTTTATTGTTCGTAATATTTAAACTCAACATCTTATTTAAGATGAATTAAATCCAATACTTTTTGTCCAACCACGTGTTAGTTTTTTTATAATACTTATTTTTATTTAAATTTAAAAGTCTTTTAATTTAGTTTTTATAATTTTTTTAAGGTATAAATAATAATCCATATTATTAGACATAAATCAAAATCTAAAAATTTTACGATAAATACTCAATTTTGATAATAACAAATTATATTATGTTTAAATATATCTAACAAAGTGATGGAGGATTATCCATGACATTCAAACTATGGTGTATTTGATGAATTCAACACTTATCAAGAAGAATTTGAAGATTCGAAATGACCATACACTACAAGAAAACAGCCATTTAGAGACCAATTTTTAGTTAAAAATAAAATGGTTGCTAATTGTGACCAAAATAATCACCAAATTAGATTTTGGTTGCTAAATAACTATAAAATAAAAGTAAAGACTGAATTTAGTGACCAATTAAGTCAAGATAATTGGTATGTAAAACCTTCCTATTATGAGTAGCCTTTGGCAACTAGTCTGGGTTTGTTTCTCACAAGCTTACCTTATTTGTCTAGTTTATTTCTAAACACCCACTTGGCTCCTATGATCGCCTTTCCAGATGGTGACTCTACAAATGTTCATACCTCATTTTTCTAGAATTGGTTTAGCTCCTATTTCATGGCTTCAACCAGCTTTCATCTACTAGAGCTTCTTTTACAATTTTAGGTTCGATTTGAGAAAGTATAGTCATTTGAACTTTTATTTTGGATCTTGTTGAAACACCTCTGTTGAGATATCTATTGATTGTGTCCACTAGGTGGTTCTTCTTTAAAGTAGAGTGTCTCTTTGTTGTTTCTCTGTCTTTGATAACTATTTCATCTACTCCTTTGTGTTCATCGTCTGGTGCCTCCTCTTGATCATATAACAAATTCTTTAGTTCATCTAGAGCCTCAGATTCATCATCTGTCTTAGGTAGACTATCCTTTAACTTTTGTAGAATAAATATATGTGTATCTACTTGCTATGATAATTTCTTATCAGGCATGTAATAGTTACACCTTACTTTCGACTACCAAAGTTCTAGTGTTATAGACTCTATACGCTTTTTATGTTTCAGAATATCCTAATAAGACTCCTTCATACTTTTGGAATCAAATTTTTCAAGGTTGCCCTTGGTATTAAAAATAAAACATTGAATTTCACAATTCGTAAGGAGTCTTTTTTAGCCAATGGTCTTATCTAAATTCTATTTTTGTAAATAGTTGGTTGTGTTTATTACTTCTACCCAAAATCATTTTGGAGTCAAGTTTGCATTTAACATTGAACCATTTCTTGTAAAGATCTATTTTTCCTTTCAACTACACCATTTTCTTGTGATGTTTTTGGAGTAGAAAATTGTGATTAATAACTTTCACAAAATGCTCGAAATTTTTCATTTCCAAATTCGCCATCATGATCACTCCTAAAGGCAAGCCTTTTTCATTTTGAATTTGTTTTGAAAAATTTGCATCACTTTGAAAGACTCGTCCTTGTATTTTAAGAACTTAACCCATGTCTATTTAATAAAGTCATCAATAATGACTATACCATATATTTTTCCTTCGATAGACTCAGTTCTTGTAGGACCAAGAAGATCTAAGTATATCAGTATAAAGAGGTCTTTCACTAGAAATGTCATTTATGCTCTTAAATGAGTTTTTGACTTGTTGTCCTTTGACACGTGTCTCACAAGGAAGATTGTCATTGAATGACATTATTGGGAAACCTCTCATGAATTTGTACTTTTTGAGTTTTGAGATTAATCTCAACCTCGTATGGCCACACTTTTTGTGCCACAGCTAGTGATCTTCCCTCTCATACATAATACAAGAGACCCTTTGATCTGATAATCCATCCTTATCAATTTTATAAAAGTTTCATTGTCTACTGGGGAACAAACCTTTTGGTTCTATCATGTTGATAGACTGTTCACTTGTCTTTATTAAAACTAACACTCTTCCCACGGTTAGATATAAACATTTCAAAAAATAATATAGACAAGTATAATGCAAAGAGAGAAGTAGACAAAGATTTATACTGGTTCACCCTACAAACAAGACTACGTCCAATCCCCTTAAGTAAACCCATTTAACAGTTTTCACTAAAACCAAGTTTTAACACCTCTCTAGGAATCAAACCCCTTCAAGTAAAGAGTTTTAACGCCTCTCCAGGAAACTAGTATTCTCCACCTCTTCAACTAATGAGTTTTAACGCCTCTCCAAGAAACAAGTATTCTAACCTCTCCACGTATGGCAATCTTAATCTCTCCTTAAGATTAAGACCTCTCAACAAGAAAGAAAAATGCTCTCACATGAGAGAAATATGAAAGCTCGGTATCCTTTACAAGGTGAAGAATTTACAATGATTTGCTCTCGAAAAGCAAATAGACAACAAGACTCAAATACAAATTCTATCATATGTACAATAATTTCTTGTTCATTGTTCGTTCTTTAACCTATTTTTTTTTTTTCAACTTCAAGGTCTTTATAAAGTCATTAGAAAAATGACCATTGAAGCTTCTATCGCTGGAATCCCTTGCGCTCTGAATATTTTCTTCCTTAATGGGTTTAATGAATTTGTCAATTCTTTAAAACTTTCCACATGTGCAACACTTTTGAATGTTGAGACGAGAAGTGTTGGTCATATTCTTCACAAGTCTTGTTATTTATTTCATCTCTCATGGAAATTCAAACTTTTTATGCTTGTACCTTTTGCTCTTTAATTGTCAATAACTCATGCAGGTTCATCTTCGCCAATCTCTTGTTTAATTTGGGAAAATCTGCATCGCTCCTCCATTGAAAATATTATTTTCAATAATGATAATTAATCAAAATTAATTTCGTTTGATGCGTGAATTTACATATGAGACAAACCAATTCAAATTATACAAAAACTTTCTATATTACAATTTCCAACATTAAATTAGTTTTAAAAAAATTTTAAATTTGCATGATGTTAATTGTTTGGGACAATTAATCTTATATTGCAATAAATTCATAAATCATGTTTCTGAAATTATAATTCTAAAAGTAAGCATTAAGGTTAGAGATACTTTCTGTGATGATAGATAGTCTATTGTTAGAAGGCGCTTTATCTCATCTGCCTTTGCATTTTCTGGCTTAATTCTGAAGCAGTTCGTTTGTTGCTCATTGTCATTGTGTCTGACGAGTTCCTCTAGCATAGTTTTTTGCCTTTGATTCGTCTTATTTGCCTTTGTTTTGTTGCTTTGTCCATGTTATTATAATAATCTATTAAGTGTATCGTCCAATACATTAATGTATCATTTGATACATTCATACTTGCATGATCGTCTATCAGACTATGCTTGATGTTCTTTTCTATTAACCACTTAGTTTCTGCATGCACATCAGCTTTCTTATTCTATATGATTTGTACAACAGGGTGGACTCCTTTTCATAGATGCATGGGAGATCCAAAGAGTCACAAAATTAGCAAAATATTAATAAGAATTAACTAAGATTAAGCTAAACTAATCCCCCACAAACTTAGGTAGTTAACCTTGAGTGGTTATGAAGATACATGAATGTGCACCTGGTAGTTATTTAGGTACATGGATGTAATGATAACTTTTGATGACTTGGCAATCCTTGTACTTGTTTTTGATTGGTGCAACACTTTAGGTAGTTGTAAAGGTTAAGGAGCTTCCCTCAAGTTGCTTCCCTTAATTCTTTCCTTCTCTCAAGTTCTTTCCAATTTTAAGAGTTCTTCTTGCTTAGTTCTTTTTATTTCTTCTTCCAAAAACTCTAAGACCTCTTTTATTTCTTCATGCTCCATATTTATTTGTCATGTTTCCTTTATTTATTCTTCATGTCCTCTTCTCTTTCTTTAACAAGTTCCTCTTCCTTTTGAAGTCTAGTCTTTGAGAGAATTCATCCAAGAATTCTGAAGTCATGTATCACAAAAAGAAAGATTTGAAGCATTGAAGTTATGACTTTTATTTACTACTCCAGGGAAAAAAAATAAAGTACTTTAAATGTCATGTTTGCATATGGAATGTATGCTCATTGCCCAAGATTTATTTCCTACAAAAGGTCTTATCATTTTATTTTTATTTATTTTTAAAATGTGATTATCATAATGATGATGATGATGATAATGATGACAATGATGACAATGATGATGCATATGACTATGTGAGTCCAAGATAATTATAAAAACATGTCCTCTGTCACTTTTTTCCAAAGAATTTGAATAATGCTCAAGTAAAAAAGGTTTCTCATCTTTAATAATTAAATGACTATTGAAATCCGTTCAATCATTGTAGAAGTTGGGTCATGGAAAGATCAAGAACCCATGAGGTATTTTGATTCCCTCTTCTGGAATTTTTATCTCGAATATGGTCATGCACTGTGTAACATCCAAGGAAAAACGAACAAAAATAAAAGACAAATGTAAATGTTTAGGAATTGAAAAGACCATAGGTTATCTTTTAATCTTCTCTTGATCCACTTGTACTCCTTTGTCAACATTCATTAAACATGCAATATTAGGCAAAAAAAGACATAAAGAGTTTATGGAAATGTTTTACCTTTTGGACTTCTTTACATGATATAAGAAAAATTCTTTGTTTGCGTTACCTTTAAAACTTCATGCATTTCAAATGCTTATCTCTTGATTCTTTCATTGCAAATTGATCTCTCCTCACTCTTTTTGGAGTCAAAGGTGTAAAGGAATATGTCATTCCCTTATTTTCAAATGAGAACTTGTTCGTAAGGTCATCATGGTGTATATGGCGATCATATTCTCATGGCCTTTCCAACAATACATGGCATCTTGTAAGGTCTTGGTGGGGAATGGTTGGAAAATTAATGGTGAGAATACAAACTTTATTGTTGATAAGGCATGTTGAATGAAAAATGTTTTCCCGTTGAGAATCACCAATGTCTTTGTAGACATGGCCAAGCATTTGCTTTACAACCAACAAGTCACATTTTTCAAGGACAAGTTCATATAAATCATTTCAAGAAGAAGAAGTACTCTTGGTTAGTGAAGAAGGAGAAGAAGGTGAAGATGAAGAGGAATGTTTAGATTATATCTCTCCATTCTTTATCTATATTACCATAACCCCTTGTTTGGACAATTGAAAGTCTTCTATCTATAACCCAAACATTTAAAACATTTCATTGAACTTGTTTCTTTTCCCTTAAATTTAGGTTTATATGAAAAAGAAGAAGAGACATGATGAGAAGAATGTTTAGGAAACTCAGAAGAAGATGATGAGTGTTTATACTCTTTGGAATATGAAAAATATGGTTTAGAAGACTTACCTTGGATTGAACTTTCTTCTTCCTTCTTATCCTTAGATGAGTTTCAAAAGGCATAGTTTTGATAGGCAAGGTGCCTCTTGAGTTGCCTTTCAAGCTTGAATATCCTTGAAATTTTCATGTTGTTGGAGTTCCACCACATCTTAGATGTCTTGGTTGAGGCCATTCAAGAACCTTGCCATCCTAGCTTTGGCACATTCCTCTAACTCACTCTTGATTAAAAGCATCTCTATCTCTTTGTAGAATTCCTCCACACTCTTTGAACCTTGTCTAAGTCTTTCGAGTTGAAGGACTAAGTCTTTTTTATAGGTGGAAGGCATAAATCTTTTTGTCATGCTTTTTGCAAATCTTTCCAAGAGTTAATTTGAGAATGTTCATCAACAATAATGTCCTTTTGATATTTGTTCCACCTAAATAAAGCATAACCCTCAAACTCTAAGACTAAAGGTTTCAAAATTTCCTTATCTCCAAAATCACAAGAATAGACAATTTGGTTAACCTTCCTTCCCCATTCCTCATATACATTTGGATCCAAATCACTACTAAACTTAGGAAATCTAACATTATGCTTGAAAATTTTTTCCTCATGCTTAGATTTATGTGATCTCGTCTCCCTTCTCTCATGGCTAGGCTGGTAAAAAGCCTCTATGTCATTATCCACCTTGTTTGTACAAGAACCTGAAGAACCTCTACCTCTTTTATGCTTTCTATTCACCATTGCCTTCAATTTTTCTATTTTGTCCCATAACTTCTCCATAGCCACTTGTTGTGTATCCATATTAAAACTTCCCTCCTCTTTAGGACTTAAAGAAATGGATTGGAAGCAAAACCTACACAAAATATTTTGAAGGCAAACAACAAATTAGACAATAAATGAGTGATCAATTTCAAAATTTAATGGCAATTTTTCCTTAAGTATTTTCGCTCTCAAATTTTTTTCGCACACTCAAAAAAACACCAAATTATAGTGTTGTAGTGTCAGAATCACTCAATTCACAAGAGAAAAAATCCCAATAAATTCTCGAAGTTGTCTCAAGTTCAAATCAAGAAATATTATCTCTCATCTGAATGATGTAATGGCTCTAAAGGCACTAATTCCTAAAAATTCAATTAAAGTTGAGACAAAATAGTAGGAAACAAGAAGAAAAACTGAAAAGGCACTAAAGAAGAAGGCACACAAAAGATTATACAACTTATGTGACAAATTTGACAATAAAATGCAAGAAAAAGCTTGAAAAATATGTAAAGAAGGGAGATGTTTTGTGGAATTCTTTCACTCATTGGATTCATGTAAAATCTTGAAATGAAAGTCTCCTAAGAATCAAAAAAATCCAGAAAATAAATCCCACACAAGTGCTGGAAACAATTTGGCAATCTCTAAGAAAGTTTATATGAAAATTGATTCAAGAAAAATAGGGTTAACTACACATGAAGAACCATTTCTCAAACACTTGGTGTGCTAAATTTAATATATTTTCTCTTTCGATTCCTTTGCAATTTTTTTTTTAAGACCAATATGGGTCAGTCATTCACTGAAGCAACCACATTTAAAACAATTTTTGAAAAATCGAATTTCACAAGACAACCATAAATGAGAGCATCACACACTTGAATCTTAATGTTTATGGGTTTTCAATTTTCTAAAATATTTTTCTTCTTAAATGAAATCTCAAAGAAAGAGTAAACACTTTTTCAGAAAAGGGCAAGAAGAAAACAAAAACTCAAAAAAAGAACAAGGCTAAAGGACACAAATTAACCAAGCATCAACATTATACTCATTGCCTATAGAGAAAAAAAATTTAACAAAACCTAATGAAGAAGATGGTTACAATGACTTGAGTAGTTGATAAAACTTGAAGAAAAAAAAACAAGAACATCATGTATAAGGGCTCAAAACAGTTCAACACACAAAAACCCAAGGAAGATGACCAAGGATGGGTTTCAAACACATTTTTCAAGAATACCTCTATTGATGGTGATGAACATCTCCATGGGTTTGGTTGATCCTTTGGCTCTTAATACCACTTGATATGGATTCTTCGAAATGTTTAGCATCTGGATCAACTTGTTAGGAGATGAAGAACACATCCCAGGAATAAAAGAGACCAAGTCGGAGCAACAATGAAATTAGAAGACAATACCAACATTGGACAAAGTGCAAAAGTAAATTCAAGAACAAAAAAACAAAGTAAAAGGAAACCAAAAATGGATTAAGCGAGAAAATGGGATGAATAACAAGCCACCTATGGGGGAAGAACCTCCAAGGATAAGTTCTTGAATATCCACCACTTGAGAAAGCTTCTCAATATAAGAACTCAAAACAAAATAGAAAGGAAACAACTCAACTTGGTTATCCTCTTACTTGTTGTTGATTAGTACAACACCTTAAGGAGTTCCAAAGGTCAAGAAGCTTCCTGCAAGTTGCTTCCCTTCAATTCTTTCCTTCTTTCAAGTTCCTTTCAATTTTAAGAGCTCTTCTTGCTTAATTCTTTTTATTTCTTCTTCCAAAACTCTAAGACTTCTTTTTTTCTTCATGCTCCATCTTTATTTGTCATCATTCCTTTATTTATTCTTCATGTCCTCTCTTCTCTTTCTTCAACAAGTTATTCTTCCTTTTGAAGCCTCATCCTGACATGTATCATTTCCATTCTTGACAAAATCAGATTATCTTGTTTGATAAAGAAGCCAGTGAAAATATAGAAAACTCTATTATAAAAATAGATTTAAATAATAAAAAAAAAGCTTTCCATGGATCAGTGAAAATAGTTTTCACAGTCGTTAGGCTTTAGGGTTACCTAACTGAAATACAATACAAAATGCAATACATATACATATCTCTTTTTCCTTACCTTGGGAGTTCGAAACAAAATTTCCTTTACAATTTTTTCTCACAAGTGTTTTCTGTTGCTATATATTTTGGTGTTATTTGTGATTTCACAATTACTCCTATTGATAGAGATTTGGTATTATTTCCTATGTGTAACTATATAAATGTAATTCAACCAATCATTCAACCTCGTTTGGATTTATTCATAAAGAGATAATTACTAAGATGTGATGTGTCAATGGTAAATAGTAAAGAACAAGGTCCACATATTCGACCTTATCTATAACATTCAATGCAAAATAATATTTATCTATACTTATCTCTTTTTCATAAAAAAAAAAAAGTCCTTATCCCTATGGTTAGATATGTCTCATCATTGTAAAGATAATAATCTTCGTAATAGTAAAGCTTATTCATCTAATAGTCTTCATGTAGTGGTTATTTGCATACTTGATTCATCCAAGGTTTTATCTCATATTGTATCATCTACTGCCTTTACAAAGATAATTAATCCTTCACTTAAATCGTCAACAGAGTAATGTCAAAGATTTATTATACCTAAAATGTGGATAAATTTCACTTGATAAACTCTTTCACTTATGCATCCAATACTGTTGAATCTTATATTCTAACATCTAATCTCAGGATCATCTAAATTACTTGATAGTATCATCTAATGAATAGAAGTTTTGATCCTTTATTTAAGTTGTTGATAATTATTCATCGAACTTGAACCATAACATCATCTATTTTTCATAACCTCAGTTTCATTATAGTCCAGTGCTTAAAACCATAACCTTTGACAATCCATTCTTCTTTTGATAGACAAACAATCTTTCTCTACTTTTGACATAATCTATCAGGATTTACATATACATATCGACATTGAGATATACTTGTGATCCTTTATCTAATCCTATATTTTCCTCTAATCGTGAGATTCAACTCTTAAATCTTATAATTTTCTTTTAAAGATTCGATATTAAAAGTTATTCTTAATAATCAAATCAGATGATATAATATTAAATGATTTACATTTTCTTATAACAAAATATTTTATATTTTAATAATATTGATGTTAAGTTACTCTTTTATTGTTAAAGATCTAACACTAGTTAGACAGTTAATTTACTTAATTTCTAAATTTGTGCTATCAATTTACTTAATTTCTAAATTTCTAAATTTTTGTGACTAAAAGTGTTAAATGAAACTTCCGAGTATAGTATTTCAAACAAATTATTTCTATCGGTCATAACATTGATTTTTCTCAAAGCATATATATAAAATTATTGAAATTGTTTAATAATAACATTAAATATGATATTGAAAGAGTGGTAAATTACAAATTTAAAATATAATCAAGATTCAACAACTGATTTAATTTTATATATGATTTTCAAAATGCTTAATTTGTTAATTCAAACTTTCTAAAAAGATTTAACATTTGTTATTTGTTAATTGTTAATTAATGATTGATATGTTTTGTTGATTTTTTTTTAATTTAAATTTTGATTTGTTACTTTTAATTCTAAAACCCACAAAGAACACCATTTAATGGCTGACTTTAAAATTTTGAATTTAGATCTAAATTCTTTTGAAAGATGATTTTGAGTTAATGCATTTTAAATTTTATTATTTGATTAAGTACGATATTAGTCATGTTTTTTTATCCATAATCAAGGCTAGAATTGCTTTTCGCTTTGATGAAATTAATTCGAAATATTTGTGCTGACCTAATTAATGGTCTTTTATTTTCTTGTATAGCGAGTGGGAAATGGTGATGTTATGAAAATTCGATTTCATAATCAAGGACAAAGAAGCAGCACATTTCCTTCCAATTTTATTTTATTTATTTATCTTGTCTTCATTCCTCGTAGAAATAACTAACGAATTAGAATCACAAAAGCACAATAAATAAACATCTGAGAAAAATATATATCAGAATGAAACTATCCTTGGAGCAAAAGAAGATATACAAAATGTATCATTCCAATTAAAATATCT
>Ga0209700_102466_pt1 | contig 37272 bp, 28 predicted proteins | sample SiratroredBW_FD_187528 | JGI IMG/M metagenome (GOLD analysis project Ga0209700, IMG submission 187528) | Root nodule microbial communities of legume samples collected from California, USA - Siratro red BW (SPAdes) (version 2) | ecosystem: Host-associated > Plants > Roots > Nodule | place: USA...
TCTGAGACCCAGCCTTGAACCACACCGCCTCCCCGAACTTCACACCGTTCCGGGCCAAGAGCTCCGGGAACACACACCCCAATGCTCCCAACATCGCCCATCTCGAGTGGATCACTTCCAGTTCACGATTTCTCGCAAATGTCTCCGGGTCAGCAGAAAGCCCGGCAGTGTCCCACCCGTAGTCACCTGGGAACTCCCCAGTGAGGTAAGAAGGGGCCTCACCGGAGAATGGGCCCAAGTACTTGACACGATCTGGGCCGTACCATGGGCTTCCAGAAGAAACGGACTTGGAGGCCGTCTTCCTCATGGAAATCCTTCCGGCAGAGAGGTCGGGGGTGGCAGGGGAAAGCTTGATCGCTTGGCCTGCTAGTGAGGGCGAAGAGAGAGCCATGGTGGAAGCAGCCATTGTGGTGAAAGTGTTGCAAAAAAGGTTTGTAACTGAATAGGTGTTGTTTGTTGATGCATGTTTTTGTAGAGAGCCCTATTATATATGAAAGGGTTGTTATCTTTAGGAGATCTATACCTCACTTTCTATTGGTTTGCTGCATCCATTTTGTCCATTTGCTTATTCTCATATCACTTATCGACTTCTAACGGCTTGTTTTCCATACCCTACCAACAGATCAAACATCTCATGAAATATCGTTAATACCTATTCTATCCACTAAGAATTTGCCATGTGTCATTTTGGATAGGCTGTGTGTAATGAATAGATATCTAAGGTTAGACAATGGTAAGAATATAACAACCCAAACCATGGGAGCGTTCGTATTCACTTAGGATTTTATGATGTGGTTTGGTTGTATCTAGTTTTAACTGGTTGGAAATGAAATTCAAATAGAGCTATATGTACCAGTTTTGAGTAATGATATTCAAATTTATTATATAAATTTTCTTGGAAACTCATATCAACTAAAAATAATATTGAATTATAACAAAATCTTCATTTATTTTGTAATTCATAGTAATTTCATATAGAGAAAGATAATAGAATTAGATAGAAATGAGACTGGAATGGGAAAACCAGTATTTACGACTGTTATATACTTTTTTCGTGTAATTAACATAAATAAGGCAAAAAATATATATTAGAAGTGGTTTTGTACCTCTCTAGGAAAAAAAAAAACATCAATCAATGAAAAAAGATAAAATACGTAGATCCTGCAAATAACGAGTATTTAACAAAAAAACTTTCTCTTTCCCACACTCTAATTACAGCGAAACCAGTTTAGTTTCAGAATAAAATTCTATTTGCCTTTTATATGAATTCTTTTCCCAAATGCCACTGTTGCAAAAGTATTACATTGATAATAATATATCGGGACTTTTATTTCCCCAAATAACACACTCCAACATGTATGGTCAGAATTCAATATACAGGGAACCAAATTCTAGTGTTCATTATTTGCATGAGATCAGAATTCGGTTGATTTTTGCTTTTTGAAACAAATCAGAAAATGAAGATTTTTTTTTTTAAAAGTAATTTTTGATAAACTGTGTATAAATAACTAGTATTAATAATTAAAGTTTTATTTGATCATTAATAATAAAAGATAACAATTTAATATAGTGTTAGAGATTCAAGAACGGGTAAAAAATTAAGATAGATGAATGATATATAAGAATAAAAGAACCACAAGGTTAAGTGGTGTTACGAAGAAATGAAGTTATCTCTACTTTGATGCTAGACATGTTCAGAGATCCTTTATAATTAGTTTTCATTGTTGAATCCTTGAAAGAATAAGACCTAGTTTTATGATTCAAAATGTAAGTCTTAAATGTGAATTTTCACCCACCGAGTTCAGCTTTCTGTTATTACCAAATTGTTTAAAATAATAACAAATATTGATCTATTACTTAAATAAAGTAATAACAAAGAGAAGGAAATAGAAGGAAATAGAAGCAGATGGAAATTTAATTAAACTAAATAGGTTTCCTTGAACTAAACCCCAATTTTAGAAAAAAAAAAGGGTTTCTACTTACACATAATATAGAAACCCCATAATAATTAACTTAATATAACAGACATAATTAGAAGAAATCTCTTTCCATCTAACTTCCACTTTCAATCTAAAAGTAATTTCATCATATAAAAATACACTTCACACAACAATTAGCATAAAGTAGCAGTGTTATCTCATCATATATACTTTAAAACATGTTGGTCATTGAGGAAAATATGTAACCATCAAATTATTGAAACAGTGTCATTCACTAAACTGCTACAGAAATCAATAGTTCAAAGGCTATGAAGTTCAGTTCTGTTGAAGATCTTGTAGAGGTTTCCTCTTAGGAAATGCACTCCTTGATATGAGCGTGCCAACCTGCTCCTTCTTGGAAGTTTTAATGTTCTCTTTCATGTCACTAGCTTCAAGAATATCCCTTGCACGTTTCACAGGCAAACTCGATACAATCTTCGACTCTTTCTCAATAAATAATGAATCACGGAGCTTAGGAACTGGTGTACACTTTGGTGGTGTTTCCAATTCATCTCCAGAAAAAGTGCCTAGAAATAAAGGTTTACAAAAATATCACAGATATTTCCTATGTATAAACAGTTACTTTGTACAGGTAAACTCTTGAATAGACATTGCATTGCTTTAACCAAAACTCATATACTTTACCTGATGCAAACATTTGTTGATGGTTAGAAGTGCATGACTTCATTTCACCATGTTGGGGCATAGTTGGAGCATTCTCATCTGAATCTTGACCACTTGCATCTTCAAAAGAGTGGAAATCATTCAGCAAATATCTTTCAATGCTATCCATGTCCCTCTTCATATTATGTTGATTTTTGCCATCCTCTTGACCAGTCACACCAACATATTCATGATCATCACAGTTATTAATCAACCTGGTAACTTCTTCCACAACATCTCCAAGTGTACTTCCATCAAAATATGTTTCCTCCTCTATGCCTTTTGTTGATGAAGGCAGAAGGTTATTGGGCAAAAATCCAATGCATTCCTCTGAATCAGCATTCAGACCTGACTTCTCAACTTCTCCCTCCAACAAATGGTCTCCAACTTCCACTAAAGCAACCACATTGTTCAAGACCATTACACTAGGTGTTTCATGTATAACTTGCTGACTTTTGTCAACTTGCTTCTCATTCACAATAATTTGCATGTTTTCCTCCACATCACAAATTCCTATATCAACTTCCTCTGAATCAGCAATCAGACCTGACTTCTCAATTTCTCCCTCCAATAAATACTGTCCAATTTCATCAAAAGCAACTTGTACAAAATCCTCATTGTTCAAGTCCATTACACTAGATGCGGCATGTATAACTTGCTGGCTGTCATCAACTAGCTCCTCGTTGACATCCATCTGCATGTTCTCCTCCACATCACCAATTCCAACATCAACTCTTGCTGAAGCTGGGTTTAAACTTATTTTTCTTGAAGATACAAACTTCGCTTCAGACACAACATTTTCAATCACAATGCCTAGAACATCACGGTTAGAGAGATTATTATAAGTCATTACTTTAAAATCATGGGAGGGTTTTGATGAAAAATTAAACAATTCACTTTACCTGAAACAACAATTTCATGAATATTAAAATCTGTCTTCACTTCACTTAATGCATCATTTGATAGAAAGTGAATTGGTGTCCCATCAGAATCTTCAAATGTCGAAGATTGGAGCTCATTTGTAAATTGTTCAATAGTCACATTGGTCTTCTCATCATCATTATTGATGGTACTTAAGGAAATGTCAAGGCACCTGGTATCAACTTCAGATCTTCCATTTACACCAGCATCATCATGAACATCAGAGTTGTCAAACAACCCAATAACTTCTCCCTCTTCTATGCGCATATTGCACTCCTCCGTGAGCAAAGCTTCCTGACTGTATTCAACTTTCTCCATCTTGTAACTTTGCATGCTTTCTTTCATGTTACAAGCTTCTACATCTCCAAGTGTACTCGGGTCAACATATGTTTCAATGGAACCTGTATTTTGTGGTGATTTCAACTCCTCTTCACACGTATCTGCATTTGCAGACAGATGATTCAGAAAGCCAGCTATAGAAGATTATGAAATCATACTTAAATTTATAACCAATAAATTTGAAAACGAAAACTGCACTCTACCTTGATGAATATTAAGACCACCAGACTTGACTTCATTTTCTGGATAACTTCTGTGAAATTGATCTTGTGTGCCAACTGAAGATTCATTCAAACTAGAAGGAACATCATCTGCAGAATGTTCTGCTGTTAAATTGGTCTTTCCATCAGTATTCTTGGCATCAACTTCTGATCCAGTGTCTGTGAGATCGTAGACACTGCCATTACAAATATTGCCATCAGATTTCTGAACTTCTTCTACCGTAGGGTAACCAAATTCCTCTTGGGAAACATGCATAACATTCACATCTTTTAGGTTTGATCTTTGAGGGCTATTGAGGTCACCTTGTTCTGCAACTTCCTCCTCTTCCACCATAGGGTAACCAGATTCCTCTAGACAAACATGTAAAGCATTCACTTCTTTCATGTTTGGCCCTTGAGGGCTATTCTGATCACCTTGTTCTACAGCTACATCTTCTTCCACTATAGGGTAATCAGATTCTTTTTCAGAAACATATAAAATATTCACATCTTTCATGTTTGGTCCTTTAGGGCTATTGTTGTCACCACCTTTCTCTACAGCTACATCTTCCACAATAGGACAATCAGATTCTTTTCGAGCAACATGTAAAACAGTCACATCTTTCATGCTAGGTCCTTGAGAGCTATTATGGTCACCTTGTTGTAAGGCATTAGCTTCTTCCAGCATAGGGAAACCATACTCCTCTTCAGAAGCATGGAAAACATTTACATCTTTCGTGTTTGATCCTTGAGGGCTATTGTGGTCTCCTTGTTCTACAACTTCATCTTTTTCCTCCACAGGGTAACCAGATTCCTCTTGAGTAACATGTAAAATCTTCACAACTTTCATGTTTGATCCTTGAGGGATAATGCAGTCAACTTGTTCTATAGCTTCATCTTCTTCCACCATAGGGGGGCCAGATTCCTCTTTAGAAGCATTTAAAGCATTCACATCTTCCATGTTTGATCCTTTAAGGCTATTATGGTGGTCTTGTTCTTCAGCTTCGATTCTTCCCTTTCCATTTTCACAAATATCTCCAATAAGATTATCTTGGTCACTCAACTTCTCAAATTCTCCCTCCCTCAAATGGTTGTTGAATTCCTCCAAAGCATCTGCCACTGGTGCTAAATGTAAACCTCCCTCATTGTTAACATGCTCTTTCTTGAGTGTACTTTTCATGTCTTCCCCTACCCCACAAATTTCAAACTCTTCCCTTGTTATTTCCTGGGACAAATTTGTTTCAAATTCCAACTTTTCAATCTCTGAACCTTTCAAGTGCTTTGCACAAAAAACACTCCTTTCCTTTGAACCCGGGCTAGGAGTCACCAAATCAATCATTTCCACATTTTTGCCACCAACACAAGGAACAGTGGTGTCTTTCTTTGTTCCAGCATTACCAGAACCTACAGGATCTTCCATTTCTTTTCCCTGTGTGCAAAACAAAAGCAAATTCCGCAAACCAACAATACCATAACCAATCAAATAAGCAAATAAACAAGTAAAACAGTCTCTAACATCGTGTTCCTTAACAAAATAGAAAATAGATAAAACTTAGACGTAATTTCCTTAAGTTTATTAGTGATTGGACTTCAAATAATTGAAGTTGGTAGACAGTTAAAAGGGGTGTTGATGTCTTAGTATAACATGAAAGACACCTCTTATGTTTGTATAGAGTAGAGAGTATTTTGAATCAATAATAAAAGACATTTTTCTGTAACCTTCTTCACTTCCTATGTGTGTGCTTTCTTCCTAACAAAATTAAGTACATTTGATAATATTTTCCAAATAAATCATTTGAAGAAATTTTATTTGTTATTAAAAAAATACTTGTTGAATAAAAGGGTACAATGATATGAACCTTGAAAAGCAAGGAGAGTCTGTTTGCCATTTCCCCGTTCTTCAAATTTGCAGGAATGCCATGTTTCTTGCACAGAGCCTGCAGTCTCTTCCTCTTCATGCCATGAAAATCCATCTCTATTCCTCTCAGTTTTCAACAAAAATTTCGGAAACAAACTCCAACCTTTGCAAATTCAAACCAAATCACGCGGGAAAGAAAATGATTTAACAACTTGAGTTTGTTTCTGGAAGTTAAAATGAGGAACTTCTAGCTTCTTTGGTCTTCGTAACTCAGTGAATGTACTTTACTGTACAATGTGGTAGTGAACAAAGTAACGGTTGGTAATTTAAAACACAGTACATAAGTGTTGGTTTTTGGTGCAGAAATTTGAATTCAAGTTTGAGTTACAGTTATTGCCACCTTATCCAGTTTTGAATTTTAAGCTTTTAATATTATAATCCGTCAATGGTCGGTGGTGGCGCTTTACACGTGGACTACCGATGACCCTGACACTGCACGTGGTGATAAAAGTGGGGTAGGTGGTAACTTCTCTATTTTTTTTTTTACTTTATTTATTTGTTCATTTATTTTGTTAGGCTTTTGCTTTGAGCAATATGTTATTATATTTTTAGGAATCTCTATTTATTTATTTATTTATTTAATGTAGTGTTCGTCTATTCTAAAAGTTAAGTAAATTGTGACGGGTACTGTTTCACTATGTCTTACAGTTGGTTTATTACATTTTTAGTTTTAATGGGTTTATGAAGCGGTAGAGTGTGACATATTGAATTTATGGCTTTTAGCATAAAAATATATTTTTGTATGTTTTTATTTAATTATTCATTTAATATATAATTTTAATATAATTATTACAATATATTTTAATGTATTGATAATATATTTGAGTTTATTTAAATTATTAAAATTAGCAAAAATACGCACTTTTCGTTGTATTTACAATTTTATTATATTAGAATATATACATTTTTATCACTTTATTATTTTATAAATAAATAATTAAAAATATTAAATAATACAATCTAATATATATATATATATATATATATATATATATATATATATGATTTTGTCAGAATGATATTAAAAAATTATGTAATCGTTATTGTTTAAGAATATATTAATAGTTATTTTAAAATAAAAATACTGTTCAATTATTTTATTTTATTGATAAATAATAAAATATTTTTATTGATAAAAAATAAAATAATCTAATTAAAAAAAGTTATGGAATGTTGTATATCCTTTATATGATAGTATAGATAAAATTAACTATGAATATAAGTAATAATAATATTCATTTTAAAATGAGTTATAACGTATTTTTTTAAGATATTACAGTGTAAAAATTGGATATATATATATATATATATATATATATTATGTTTGTATATATATATATATATATATATATATATATATATAATTAGTTATTTGATGTTAACATTTAATATTATTTTATTATAAAAATTATTTGATTATTATAATAAATAGTTCTGTTTTATTTTGGAAGTAGGAAGATTTATGATAAATATTATTGTTTTATTTGATGTTTAAGCCATAGTTTAGTGATGTGTCCTTTAAAAAAAGAATAGAGCATAATAAAAAAATGTGGCCTAAAATAATAAAAATATGGTTTAAATTAATAGATTATAAGTTATAAAATATAAATAGTTTAAACCATAACTTTTTAAGTTGGCCACAAACAAAATAAATGTAGCCTAAAATTGAAAAAAAACACACTTTTACACACGTAGCTTATGAACTACTACATGACATATTTTTTGAGTCATGAATGTTTGAGCCATATGGTAGCCTTTAAAAAAAAAGAATAAACCACATTATAAAAATGTGGCCTAAAATGATAAAAATGTAGTTGAGTCATAAAACGTGGACAATTTAAATTATAATTTTTTTAAATGTAGCTTATATGAATAACCAACAAACAAAAAGGTATGACAAAAAATATCTTAATTTTATAATTAAAATATTTAAAACACTTAGATTTATTTATATTATTATTAATATTACTATTAGTAATACTCTTAATATTAGTATTATTATTATTATTATTATTTATATTATTAATCTTATTATTAATAATATTATTACTATAATTATAACAATAATAGTCATAATAATAATTATAATATGAACACAAAGTTTCTCTGGTATATGTATCTATAAAACTTGGGTTCAATTCCCTCATGTAGTAGATTATGTAAATAATAGTGATAATAGTAATAAAATTAAGAATAATAGCACTAAATTGTAGGTAAATATATTTTTTTTTTGTAAAAAATCGCGATTTAAAGAAAAGGAAACACTAAAAAAAGTGTAGCGTAAACATTGACAGGAAAGTGTGGCCTATTGTATCAGTCTAAGACAACAGTTTTGGAAAAAATCGTGGCCTTAGAACAATGCCCATGACAGGATACCCCACGACTTAAAAACTGTAACAAAATGTGGCCTAAAGTTTAGCTCACAACTTTATGACTTTCGGCCACACTTTTTGATTGTTACCTAAAGTAAAAAATGTTGTAGTGATTATGCTAGATTGGTAGTAAACAGATATGCTAAAAGAAAAGGCATTGACTTTAGTGAGATATTCTCACCAATTGTTAGATTCATAACAATCAAAATTGTTTTAGCTTGTATGCTGCATTTGCTTTACATATTGAGTAATCGAATGTAAAAACTATTTTTCTTCGTGGAGAACTTGAAAATGACACACACACACACACACACACACACACACACACACACACACACACACACATATATATATATATATATATATATATATATATATATATGTTGAACATTAGACGGTCCAAAGTCTCTTTAGAGGATCAAATCATTTGATAAAATTTTGATGATAACAAAACTCAAGTATATATTTATATTTGATGACTTATATACATTGCGCAATTAACATTATTATTATTATTAAAGCAGAAGACACATGGTCTATAAAGAGATAAGTTTTCTTACTATTTACTTTTATGTGTTATTGATTTGATTTAAAATTGATTTTATATCATATTATGCTCTAACATTCAAATTTGTTCATAATGAAAATTATTCAAATTATTATGCAGTATTTAAATGTGATTAATTGATTTTATATCATGATGTGCATTAACGTTCAAATCTATTCATAAAATAAATTATTCAAATTATTGATGAGTATCTCAAATATAATTTCTCTATGTTATTTTAAATTAATTATTTCTGATACAGAATTAATCAAGTTTAATGCAGTTTAAAATATTAGAGAAATATTTCCAGTTTGAGCTCCATACATCAAAAAGTCAAGATTGCTCTGTTCAAGCATCCCAATGGCTAGTTTCTAAAAAGCTATATATAGAGAAGCAAGTTCAAGTTGAAGAATATAGAAGAAGAAGCAAAGAGAGAAACACATCATATAATACATTGAAGAAGATATACTGAGTGTCTATTGTCAATATACTATTGAGAGCATCTAGAGTTTTGGGTTGTGTGAAACCATTGTGTAATTCTTCACCATTTTGAAGTAAACCCTTGTGAGCTTTCATTGTTCTCTCTTTTGAGAGTGTTTATTTCAATCTTGAGTGGTCTTGATCTCAATGGGAGATTGAGACTGGTATAACCTGGAGAGGTTTGTGTACTCGTGATAACCTGGAGATGTTTGTGTACTCGTTGTAACCTGGAGAGGTTTGTGTACTCGTTGTAACTATTTGTTGAATAGTGGAACCTCTTGAACGGTTTGTTCAAAGGAGAAATGGACGTAGCCTAAGAGATTAGGGTGAACCAGTATAAAACTGCTTTATCTGTGCTTATATATTTTTGTCTTTTGGTGGTTTCTATTTATAACAAATTGAGTTCAGGCTCCATTCAACCCCCCCTTCTAGAGTCAGTTGTTCCTACAATATATATATATATATATATATATATATATATATATATATATATATATATATATATATATATATATGCTCCAATCAGAAGACTTTAAAGAATAAGAAAACTTTGTTTACAGGTTAACCAACTTTTTAATAGTTTAAAATAGGTCTCCAAGTATTAGTACAAGAGATTTAATTCTTTTATTATTAACCTTGGTTACAAAAGATTGAGTTCAAATCATTTACAATAGGTTTGACGAGAATGATTTTATCATCTTACTATTGTATGTGGATAGCGTGTTGGTGGTAGGCTCCAACAAAGTTTGAATCCAAGAATTGAAAACACATTTGGTTCAGAAGTTTGATATGAAAGACTTGAGACCAACTAACAAGATTTTAGGGATACGAATTCACCAAGACAAAAAGGATAAGAAAATTTGACTTTCTCAAAAATTACTTATTGAAAGTCTTGTGGCGTTTTTAGAACATGCAAGATTACAAGCACATTTTTACCACTCATCCTATCAAATTTATGTTATCCTCAAGTATGAGTCTTAATAGTGAAATAGGAAAGATGGAAATGTCTTTAGTATCATATGAATTAGTGGTGGGTAGCCTTATCTATGTCAATGTTTGCATAAGACCAAACATTACACAAGTAGTGAGAGTGGTTAGTAGATTCATGGAAAATCCTGGTAGAGAGTATTTGACTATTATTAAAAGGATCCTTAGATACTTCAAAGGAACCTTAGGTGTTGCATTATGTTTCAAAGGATCAAAATTAGTCATTAGAGGCTATGTTGATAAAAGGAGATATAATATTGGTTATGTATTTACACTCGTAGAAATGGATAGTAAGTTGGTTATCCAAGTTACCAGATGTTGTAGTTCTGTCTACTATAGAAGTTGAGTATATGGCATCTACCCAAGCATGCAAGGAAGCTATCTAGATTCAAAGGTTAACAAAGGAACTTGGGTAAACAACAAAATGTTGTTATGTATTGTGATAGTTAAAGTGTCTTGTACATTGCAATGAATCCTTCCTTTTATTCCAGGACAAAACACATAAGTATACACTATAACTTTATTCGAGAAATAGTGGAAGAAGGAACTGTGGATATGTAAAAGATTCACACTAATAAAAATCTAACAAATGTTATGACAAAGTTGATTAATATTGATTCTATTGTGGTCTATAATAAAAATAAACAATATAGATGGCAAAGAATAAAACATGGTGTGAAAATTTGATTAATTTAATTAAAATTTTCAAGTGAGAATGTAAAAAGAGAAGTCTCACATAAGGTAAAATTTACTTTGGTGTTTACTTTTCTTGTTATAAAAGAAACACAACATTTTCTAAGCACTGTCATAATGATTTCCTTTTCTTTTGTAATGCTTTAATGATTGAGAGAAAAATTAAGAGAATATATTATTATTTTTAAAGTTAGAAAGAGGAACATTGTATCATTTCCTTTTCTTTTGTAATGCTTTAATGATTGAGAGAAAAATTAAGAGAATATGTTATTATTTTTGAAGTTAGAAAGAGGAGCATTGTATCCTTCTTTCTTTTAGTAAAATTATATTATTGTCTATTTTTTTTCTTCTTTCATTTTTATTTTAGTTGTGATTTCATGTATTCTTACTTTAGTACCTAACAAAGTAATATAAAAAGGTAAATATTTGAATCCCACGAAAGAAAATCTCTTATTATCAATGTATCTATAGACCTTCAATTTATAAAAAACATGATACTGTTTACTGGATGGACAACTAATTTAATCTTATGCAAACCACAAATAGAGATATCCTCAAATGCAATAAAAATCAAACAGAATTGTCCTTTTATCTTGATATTAAAACTATATTAATTTATTCTTAAGCTTGATTGTTCTTTTATCTTCTTTTCTTTGTCTATTTTTTTAATCATTATTCCTTGATATACAATTCTTCACTAGGCAATAAAATAATTCACATTAATAGTAATTTATAAAAGGTTATATTCATATTTAAAATAGAATAAGACATATAAAAAGCTTTACAATCCCCTTTTAAAACTTATTTCTCAATCATGTTAGGACTTTAAGAGTAATTCTTCTTTTTCTCTTACTTTTTCTTACATTTCTTTTTGTCTAAGCTCCCTTTTCTCTCTTTTCTTGTTATTCTCTTTCTTCTCCTTTTAACTTTTTCTTTTAAGTTCATTTTTCTCTCTTTTCCATAAAAAAAAGTGTTCTAAACCTTCATATTTAGAACATTTAGAACTAGTTTTAATCCTTGAGCTTTGTCTCTCTGTTTTTCTCCTTATGTTCAAGTTTTTTATAATTATAAATTTTTCTTTTTAATTTTTTATTCTCAAGACCAGTTTTGGAAAACAATTATCTTCAAATGCTCTCATGCCTACAAAAGGTTAGAAAAACAAGAAATTAAGACAAAAATAAAATGGTTTGCATAATTGAAAAAGAAAATCATAACTCATTAAATATTTATACTCAATTCACCATAAAAGATTGTGTATTCCTTTAATCAAATTTCCTATCAAGAATTTATATTTAAAGTGAAAGATGTAATAAATTCAAACTCAACTTAAAAAAGTTAAAAAATGACAAAAAAACCAAGAAATTTAAAAAACAAACTAAAACTCACCAAATTGAGGAACATGCTAAATCAAATAAGAGTAGAATTTCGAAGAAGCTAAACAATTTAAAAATATGAAATTGCAAAATATGAATCAAAACTACTTATAGGAGTTAAATAATTTGAATATCTAATTTATAACTTAATTAAAAATAAATCTAAACTTCAAAAGAAATACATATATTTATTCATCACAATGAGATGAATAAAGTAAATTAGGTATTCACTTATTCAGACTACTAATTGCACCACCGGAACAAAAGATGTTTTGCAGATAAATTATTGATAATATTAGATCTATCATGAAAATATATAATTTAAGTTCTGATGACATTATTTACAGATGCTTTATTCATCTTAAACTGGTCTAGTCGGAGTAAAGCTTTCAACCCATAAATTGCATATGCATGAAAATCTTACAATTACTGTTCAGTAAGACACTCGGCTGCATTTGTGTGGATATGAAATGGTGACATTATCAATGCATGTATATATTGCACGTAGTCCATCCAAAATCATAAGTGGCAACTTCTTACTGGATAGGATTTGTTTGTAGTGATATTTTTTGAGATACTTCATCTGTGTTGCCAAGGGATCAAAAGAAAGTATCAAAAATCATTCGTGGCAAATTCTCAGTGGATAGGATAGGCACTAACGATATTCTATGAGATGTTTCATGTGTTGGTTGGCTATGGAAAACAAACCGTTAGAAGTCGATAAGTGATATGAGAATAAGCAAATGGACAAAATGGATGCAGCAAACCAATAGAAAGTGAGGTATAGATCTCCTAAAGATAACTACCCTTTCATATATAACAGGGCTCTCTACAAAAACATGCATCAACAAACAACACCCATTCAGTTACAAACCTTTTTTGCAACACTTTCACCACAATGGCTGCTTCCACAATGGCTCTCTCTTCGCCCTCACTGGCAGGCCAAGCGATCAAGCTTTCCCCTTCCACCCCCGACCTCTCCGCCGGAAGGATTTCCATGAGGAAGACGGCCTCCAAGTCCGTTTCTTATGGAAGCCCATGGTACGGCCCAGATCGTGTCAAGTACTTGGGCCCATTTTCCGGTGAGGCCCCTTCTTACCTCACTGGGGAGTTTCCAGGCGACTACGGGTGGGACACTGCCGGGCTTTCAGCTGACCCAGAGACATTTGCCAGAAACCGTGAACTGGAAGTGATCCACTCGAGATGGGCGATGTTGGGAGCATTGGGGTGTGTGTTCCCGGAGCTCTTGGCCCGGAACGGTGTGAAGTTCGGGGAGGCGGTGTGGTTCAAGGCTGGGTCTCAGATATTCAGTGAGGGTGGGCTTGACTACTTGGGCAACCCAAGCCTCATCCATGCTCAGAGCATCCTTGCCATCTGGGCCACACAGGTCATCTTGATGGGTGCAGTCGAGGGTTACCGCATTGCCGGTGGGCCTCTGGGTGAGGTCACTGACCCAATCTACCCGGGTGGCAGCTTCGACCCATTGGGCCTTGCTGATGACCCAGAGGCCTTTGCTGAGTTGAAGGTGAAAGAGTTGAAGAATGGGAGATTGGCCATGTTCTCCATGTTCGGTTTCTTCGTTCAGGCCATTGTCACTGGAAAGGGTCCTTTGGAGAATCTTGCTGATCACATTGCTGACCCTGTCAACAACAACGCCTGGGCCTACGCCACCAACTTTGTACCTGGAAAGTGATCAAAACTGCAATGCCACAATGAGAAACACCTTCACTTGCATACGAGAGTGATAATTTCATTTTTGTTATTTGCTCAAAAACATTCGGTATATATATGCCTTTTGCAATAATGTGAATTATATATATGTCTTTATGCTCCATTTATACTTTTTTTTGTGTATTCTTATATTGTTGATTAGCTTTATTGATCACATATAATGCATTATATATCAATTAAAATAGGAAATTGAAGGGTAAAACAAAACCTTGAAAAATAGAACAGGTAAGTGACTCTACAATTATTTTTTTAATACTAACATTGATTAGTTAATATACTAAATATATTATCTTATACAAATGCCTCATCTAACATAATTGTATAGTTAACTCATTACGAGCGAGTAAATGATTGTTAAAACCATGGTAAGTTTATGATTAGAATACAAATGTTTTTATAGTTGTTATCTCTTTGGTTGTTGGAGCTCTTGATTTAGATTCACTATAATTTAGATTAAGTATATATCCTATTAGGAAGTATGAATATATGCACATCCTTTTGTTAGAGATTCTTTTAATCATCTTTGTAGGCAATCACTCTCTATTTTTTTTAACAATAAAAAATAAATAAATAAATAGAAAAAAGTACTAGGTACACTGATATAAGAAATACAACTACACAAATAAAAAAGATAATCACTTTATTGTCCATTATCATCTCTATCACACGAATTTCTCTTTCTCAATCACATCAGTGCCAACTTCAATTCCTGTATTAACATTACTTCCATCAATTTTTACCATTCTGACACACTTTTAAATTTTATTTTTCCACATAGCATCTTTCTAATATTATTTCCAAACTAGCATTGTTTACTTTGTAAGTGGGGAATTCGATTATAGGAGCCGAATTCCCAATTGAAATTTAATATTTGGTCTTTTAATAATAATAAGAATTCGGTTATCCATAAAACGAATTCTTACAGTTTTTTTAATTTTTTTTCAAGTTTTTATCATTTTAGTATAAAAAGGTATAAAAGTAAATAAAAATATTGTAAGTGGTTTATTGTAGATTATGAGAAATTAATTTTCTAGAAAATAAATTTTAACTATATAAATAATGTTTTAAAAAGTTTAATTAAAAATGGTGAGAATAAATTTAAAATCATTTGTGAGAGAAAAAAAATTAAACTAACCAAAATTAAATATAAATTGATTTAAAGATAATATAAAATATTAAAATTTCGTAAATGCTTATTGTTATTAATAAAATAAAAATTTGAAATGAAATTGAAAAAATGAAGTTAGAAACGTTAAATAAAAATATCAGTAGTGTAATTTATAGATTTAAAAATAGGTAAAAGTATTTTTTTCACTAAAAACTTAATTAAAAATACAATTAGAATTTGGAAGGATTTATTTTTAATTTATATGAGAGAAGGAGATAAATAAAAAAAAATATGTAAGTGAAAAATCATTTATTTTTATTAAATTTATATGAAAGAAAACTATTTATAGATGTTTTGAAAATTTTAATTAAATGTCATTTGTTAGAGAAAAAAAATTAAACTATCTAAGTTTTATGTAATTTTATTTAAAGATAAAAGAAAATATTAAAATTTTGTGGATGTTTATTAATAATGGTAAATTAAAAATTTGAAATGATTTTGAAAAATGAAGTTGAAAATGTTAAATAAAAATCTAGGTAGTATAATTTATAGATTTAAAAATAGATAAAAGTAGAATAATTTTTTTTGTTTAGTAAAATTTTTATTTAAAATAAAATTAAAATTTGAAAGAGTATACTTTTAATTTATACGAGAGCAGAAGTTAAATAAAAAAATATGAAAGAGGGAAAACATTTATTTTCATTAAATTTATACCAAAAAAAGTTGTAATAATTAACATACAGAGAGAAAAAAAACTATTTATAGATATTTGAAGTAATTAATTATAATAAGAAAGTAAATAATAAATTACTTTTTTTGTATTTTTATAATAAATAAATATAATAAATTACAATAATTTTATAACCGTATTTTATATTAAAATTAAAATTGAAAGAAAAATTATAATAATTTATAATATTGAAATTATAATTAAGTTTTGTATTTTAAGTTTAATAAAAAGATATCTGCAATAATCGAAATGAAATAAAATATTTATTGTGCTTAAAAAAATAAGAAATATATATGTTGAAGAAAGAAATAACTATTTAGAAAAGAAATATAAAACAAATAATTAAAAGTGTTTAGTTCAAAATTTATTTATTTGTAAGAATGAAAAAAATAAAAATAAATACTATTAATGTTATTATCGAAAACTAAATTATATTAATGTTAGTATTGCAATAGATAATTTTAAAATAGTAAAAGTCAATTACTAAAATTAATAAAGTTATATTGAGTTCAAAATAAAATGTCAAAAGAATTTTATGTTAACGTAGTTAGTAAAATTAAGGTGATTTTCTAAAATTTAAAACTTTGTTTTGAATAAGTATTGAACATATGGATAATATTGGAAAGACTAGGTGAACTTTTTTATTAATAACTTAAAATTTTGCTAACAACATTTTTAATGACATGAAAATATGTTAGTCTTCATAATGGTAACCGATTCCACTGTGGCGACGACGTCTGTTACGTGGTGGGTTGTGTCGTGGTGATTGTGGCTGTTGTGGTTGTGGTTCGTCATTGTATTGAAATTGTGGAGGTATTGTATTCATTTGCATTGTAGCGGAAGAACTTCCTGCTTCATTGTCAAAGTGTGTTGGATGCATATATTTCATGTGATCATTAGTAGAAGATGGTGTATTTAGATCTGCTCCAAACAAGTTAAAGAAGAAATCAGTTGAATTGGACGCAAATGATTGTCTTCTATCGTCCATTATAGGTTGTCGTTGAGGTGTATTGAATTGTTCAGAGGCCAACGAATGTCGGTAAGGTTCTTATTGTGGCGGATTTTGTTTTGTGCCTGGATCATTTAGTAGATGCGGCACTGAAAAAAAAAATATATTGAATTTGTCATGTACGTACCATTCCATGTACTCTCTACTTTGGAACAAAGGTCCATGAATTGGACGACCAGTTAATGTTAGTTCGTGACGATTGTTCCACATGTTTATCTACCTTGTATGCTTAGTCTGCCATTCGTCATGTCGTCCCGCATGTCAATTTTGTGTAGTTTTTCCAAGTTATTAGGTGGGGCAGGGACTTTCTGGAACATACGCGACGGGGACGGCGAACAAAAATAATTTAATTTTCAAAATAGTGGAGTCGCCACCATAGTTTATTAGAAAAAATTATGAAAAACCAAAAACAAGAGAAGGCAAGTTTACAAAACCGGATTTAGAGTCCGGGAGTCGGTTACATGTGGGGAAGGTACTAGCACCCCACTATGCCCGCCCTACGACGATACCTTTAATTAAATGAGTAAAAGAGTGTGATTTTCTGAAATACCTATTTTTCTCAAAAAAAGAAATAAAATGCAAATAATAACAAACAAAAATATTTTTTTTAAAGGGGCCCGACAAGGATTTGACCTCGCTCCTACGTATCTCTATCAAAGATAGAGAATCAGGGTTACGTAGTTCTTTGATAAGATTGTTAGTTGTTTTGATTTTTTTTATTTTTGAAAGCTTGTGTTTGAAAGTAGGGTAAGTGAATGGCGTCAGTGTCAAGTTTAAAGCCTGGGCTTTGAGATACAGTGCCAGGTTTAAAGCCTGGGCTTTGGGAATTGGGGTATATATCGAATTCGATGTTGAAAAATAACATGCAACAGTTATATGCAACATGGAATTGACACTTTAGTTTTAGCGGGATCATGCCTACAAGAATGGAACGTGAACAAATGAATTCTTGGCAATGCAAAGCTTAAATATGTGAGTTTTAGGTGGTGCTTGGGGACTGTTTTGGGTATTTTTGGGTGTTGTGTGAGGTGCGAACAGCAAGAGCATTGGTTAACAAAATGAGCCCATGTTCTCATGGCAGTACAGATTGAAATATGGGGTGCATATAGAACTTTATTGGGTCAACCATTTTTGACATTTTAGCAAACTGAACCCTGAGCAATGGATATTAACCAGCTAATAAATAATCACCCACATTCTCTCCTTGCATGACATTAATCAACTGACAAGGGAATAGTGTTTCTAGGAATCAACTTGGTCATCACTCCACCAACAGTTTCAATTCCAAGGGTGAGGGGAGCCACATCCAAGAGAAGGATATCTTTGGTTTCTTCACCACCCTCTCCGCTCAAAATGCTTTCTTGCACTGCAGCACCATAGGCAACTGCTTCATCAGGGTTGACACCCTTGTTTGGCTCATTTCCGTCAAAGTAGTCCTTCAAAAGTTGTTGAGCCTTTGGAGTCCTAGTGTTTCCACCAACAAGAACGATCTCATCAATTTGACTCTTCTGTAATCCAGCACCTTCCATAGCCTTCTTCAATGGTCCCATTGTCTTTCGGAACAAGTCATTGTTCAACTCCTCCAATCGATCTCGGGTCAGTGGCTTAGAGAAATCAACACCATCAAAAGTGATTCAATTTCCATGCAGACCTGGTGCTGGCAACTGAGAGATCTCTTCGCATGCTCTGCCTCTCTCCTCAACTTACCAAGTGTTCTATTATCCTTGCTAATATCCTTTCCATGCTTCTTTTTGATCAGTTTAATGAAGTACTCCATTATTCTCTGATTGAAGTCCTCCCCTCCGAGATGAGTATCTCCATTTGTTGTAAGAACCTCAACAACACCATTATCAATTGTCAAGATACTGACATCAAATGTCCTGCCCCCAAGATCAAAGACTAGAATGTTCTTCTCGCCACCTTTCTCGTCCAATCCATACGCAATGGGAGCAGTAGTGAGTTCATTAATAATTCTAGCAACATTGAGATCAACAATGACACCAACATCCTTGGTGGCTTGCCTCTGAGCATAATTGAAGTAAGCTGGGACAGTGACCACAACATCATTAATTTTCTTCCCAAGGAATGCTTCCGCGATTTCCTTCATCTTAGTCAGAATCATGGCACTGATTTCCTCAGAGCTGAACACCTTGGTCTCACCATCCTTGATTTTTACCTGTATGTAAGGTTTTTCATCCTTGTTGACAATGTTGTAAGAAACAAGCTTCATGTCTCTTTGAACTTCCTTATCTCTAAACTTTCTTTCAATAAGTCTCTTAACATCGAAAATGGTCCTTTCTTTTGAAGCAGTAGCTACCGTAACATTTTCCAAACCTTCTGGATTAATGATACTAACAGAGGTGGTCGCTTCTTTATGTCCCTTCAATATATGAGTACATAATCCAGCACCTTTCCATACCCTGCCTAAACCATCATAACATCTTGTCAAAAAGAACTGAGAAGAAGAACCATCAACAACACTGACCCAGTCATCATGTAAAGAAGGGTCTTCCTCCTTTTGTGGGGCCACAACCCTTGTGTACTCAATTTCCAGTATCATTTCCGCAGAGATTCCCTTGGCGAGAAGAAACTGACATTTGCACGAACTTGCCATCGATAAAAAAAAAAATCAAACGGATCGAGCTCATAATCAGCATCGTTGGATTGAATGAGTGCGTTGACGAGAGAGGATAGGCTGAATCGAGTGAGGTCGGCCGGGATTGCGATGACGGTGGGCGGAGCTACGAACGACGCATTCAACTTCGTCACGAACCGCACTTGGATCCTCCTCGCGCTCCCTTCGCCACTTTCTTCGTTCACGTTCATCTTCTCCCGTTTCCTTTTACGCTCTTTGTTCTGCAAGCTGAATGAGAAAACGAAGCGTGAGAGAAGAAGAGCGTCAAGCGAAGAGAAGGAGGAAGAAGAAGGAGCAGCAACTAGGGTTTAACGTTTTTCAAGTGATCATGTTCAATTGGCAATGGGTTTTGGAAGGTCGGACTCAAGGGTAGGATCATGTGTGTGCATGCTGGTGGCATATGAATAATTTTTTGTAGGTGTTTTTTTTATTCTATACAATGAATGTATAGTATGACTAAAAAATAAGCAAAATAAAAACATACCGGATACCTGAAGTTGGTCTTTTCTCTTTGTACTTTCTTCTTTCTCTAATCAATACCCTTTCCTGTTCTCTCTCTTTTCTTTTTTCTCCGTGTCCCCCTTTTCTCTTTTTTTTCTCCTCTTAATATCTTCCCTATTTTTTTTATTATTATTCTTTCTTTTTCAAAATCAAGGTGGTTCCAAGCAGTTATCACTCTTTGACCCATTCTTATTGTTTATTTTTTTTAAAAAATATATTATTTAATATTAAAGATGAATCTACCCAGGAATGAGGGATTAAGCCAATTCAAAACGGTCATAATTTATTACTTATTATTAATTTTATTCTTATGTAGTGGAGAGAGTGGGTTGTTACCTGAGCAGTTTTAAAATTATTATTTTATATATATATATATATATATATATATATATATTTAAAAACAATATGTGGAGTTAAGGAGTGAGAACATGAGAAAGTACTTCAGTTGACTTATTCTTTTTTATTATTATTTTTTTTATTATTTATCCTCTTTTTTCTCTTTTTTCATAAATTTTTATTTTTATTTTCTTTTTGTTATTTAATTATTTATTATTTTCATTTTTTTATATTTTTTTTCTTAATGAAAAAATTCAAAATTTTTTATTTATTAATATTATTTTTTTCAAGAAAACTTAAATTAATAAATATATATTCTGTTATTATTCATTTTTCATTTTGAAAATATATTTGGCTGAGTTCAAGAAGGGGGTGAATTGAACTTTAAAAGATTTTTTTGGTTTAAAATACTGAAAACAGTTTAGTGAATAGAAAACCTTTTCTGAACCTCAATGATAAAAGATTTAAGGTGCAGTGGTGAAATAAATCGATTTCAGGCACGCATAAATCGATTTATTTTGCTGGCAGAGAGCAGATTTCAAACAGCACATACACTAGTTGGATTTTATGCAGCAAAAATGATTCTAACCAATATTATCCAGCAAAGACAGTATGAAGCAAATTAACTCTCACAATTTCAAAGTAATATATCACATAGATTCAATCACACCAAATTGCACACAAGATAGAATACAAATAGAAATACTAATACTCAATTTGCAAGTTTATGTAACTGAGATATATCAAAACCAATATCAACTAAGAATGTCAAGTCCAATGCAACTATATCAAACACAGCAGTTCAGCAGACTCAATATAAAGATGATCAATACCAAAGATTCACAATCACTTTAATAGTATCACATCAACACCAAAGACAGTTTTGCAAATCAGTACTGAAATACTTATTTTGGATTCAAAAATTAAGAAGATTTAGCACTGCTACTATCAAGATCAGATTGGACAGCCACTAAGATTGAGAATAGATATTGAAATTCAATTACTACAATAATAACAGTTCTACAAATTATTCAGAATTCAATTGGAACAAATCAGTTGTGATTTGGAGTCAAAAACAAAGACACAATCTCTACAGAAGAATCACAAAACAGATTACACTTTGAAGTTTTAATATAATATCAAAAGCATATTGCTTTTCAGTTTCAGAGATGTTACAGAACCTTGTAAAGGCAAAGTTATATCCTATTCAAATCACAAAGACCAAACCCAATGAGCAGTATAGCAATTTAAACCAATTACTCTTCAGATTATCAAGAATCAATTCTATTACCAATTAATTCCAATGAGCAGCGCAAGAACAGTTTAGAATTGAAAGAGTAAGGTTAAGAAAAGCAGAACAAAGTCAGTTATACTGGTTCACCCTTCCTCAAGGGCTACATCCAGTCTCCTTTGCCCCTCAAGCAAAGAAAGTTCCACTATATCAATCAATTGTTCAATTTACAATCAATCACACAATTCCTACTCCCTGTAAGAATCAAGAACCCACTGAATTGATCAACTACTCCCTGTAGTCCCCCAATCAATTCAGCAAACAAACAAGGCTAAATCCTATAGCCTAAAACAGTACGAACATTCAAGTGTTTTACAGAATTACAAACAATCAACGTATGTCTTGATACAAAAGGGATCAAGAAAGGTTAAGAAAGACTCCCTAATTGGCGCGCAGAAGAGGCTTTTGCATAGTCTTGAAGAATTCCAATGGCACAGTGAATTGGTCAAGAGTGATTCTTCAAGAAAAAGCCCCAATTGATTTTGATCAAGAAATTCTCAATTACCCAAAGTGTTTTTCTCACAGTGATCTCAAGAATTGACTCTCAATTAGAAACCTTGCAGTTTTTATAAAGGAAAAATCCCCAATTCTGTTTTGCACAAATCAGTTATTTAAGTTCTGCCAGACACGAATAAATCGATTTCATGAAAACTGGAATCGATTTATTTTTGTCCAGTGTAGTGTATTTCAAACCAGTATGCACCAAACTTTAGCTAGCTCACTTTGATTAGTTTTTAATCACTCTTAGACCATTTGTTGGTGGAATTCTCCTCAATTATGCATAGGTTCTTTGCCAATCAACCTCTCACTCACTCACACAAGACCAAATCCCAAATCTCCTCCAATTGCTTGCTTGTTTTGTCTTGCTTGTTTTGTCTTGTTTGGCTTTATCAAATCTTTATTCTTGTGAGAGTAATAACACATTTTTTGTTATTTTATTTTATTATTGTATTTTAATTTAAAAGATTACTCAGAGAAAATTGAGTGTTGACAATATCAAATTGTAATTGAACTCTATCGGATTGGTGTCATTCCACTATTGCAAAACAAATGATGGGAGTGCATGTTGTCCAAATTTCGGCATCCTTTTATGCTTCTAGCAGGATTGATGCTTCGAAGTTCTTATACGGATTCCATTTAAACTACAGTAAGTCATTGTTATTAGAAAATTTGTGTTAAAGTTTAAAATTTTGAATTAAAATTCCAGAGAATGCATTTTGTCCATTACCTGATCAACTTGTACGTGGTCAATCATAGATCTGCACCCCACTAGGTTATTATAAGGGATGTTTCTGAAGTTAAGAACCCTGCCACCACTCCATCTACAAACTAGGGGGTACGAAGGTTGCTGTATGGAAAGGGGCACAATGTGTGACATGTGATACCATGCCTATGATTGTAGAAGTGATGCACACCCAACCATTATGTTTGCTTTAGCATCATTTGACCTGCACAATTTCCTGTACAACACAGCCAAACATGCAGAACCCCAACTATATCGCCTTGTTCTATGTAAATTAGTCAAAAATGTTAAATACATAAGATGAACTTTGTTGAAAGTTCTATCAGTCATTAAAACTCCTATAATCAAACCTAGTATGTACGCCCTACAATGGACATGTAGTTGGTCTTCCGTTGGCTCTTCACCCAGTAGGAGCATATTTTCTCTAAGCCATTTTAGTTTGACTTGTGAACCAATGAGTGATTCTCCTTTCACTGGTGGAGCACCTAGATAAGTGTCACACATTTCCTCCCAATCAAACATTGTTGGGCCAACAATTGGTGGGTCATCTATGTTGAGACCCAGTTGAAGTGAAATGTCTTGTAATGTGATGGTACACTCATCAGTTGGAAAGTGGAATGTGTGAGTTTCAGGTCTCTACCTTTCAACCAATGAAGTTACTAAGGCATGATCCACTTTTAAATGCCTTAATTTTGCAATTTGACCAAATCCAACTTGCTCCAATATTGAAATAGTTAAATGGTGTGGCTCTGCCATTGAATGACAATAAGACTCAACAACATCATCTTTGGGGTCCTGCAAAATTGAAGAAATTAATATGAAAAGGTAACCAAAAAAATGGATTTTGGAAAAAAATGATGTCATAAACTTACCATACTAGCAAGGTATGCAGACCTATGCTTTTGTTGATTCCACAACAACATATTGTTGGAGTGAAAGTTAGTTTGCAATGAAAAAGAGTTCAAGAATGTAGTTAGAAGGAGTTTTTTTCTAGAATATTGTGAATGGTGAGATTTTGTGAAGTTAAATTTATAGATGGGTAGATTGATTTTGGAGCAATGATGGGGTAAATTCAATCCAGGACGTTGATTTATGGGGTACCACTTTACTCAAGAATATCTGCCATGTTCAAGAAAGGAAGTGGGTGAATAGTGCCTCGTGTTTTGTGAAAGTTCATTTTGGAGTGTTGATAGGGCAGATTCAATCTGGGCCATTGCTTTTGGCTAACACTCTCCTAGAGAATATCTACAATATACAAACAGTGATGTGGGTGAACAGTGTCTTGTGATTTGTGAAGATTAATTTTACAGCATTGATGAGGGTACATTCAATCTGAAATGTCAATTTAAAGGTTGGGTCTCTGTTAAAGAATCTCTGTCATGTTCAGGAAATAATGTGGGTGAACAGTGCCTCGTGCTTTGATAAAGTTCATTTTGGAGCATTGATAAGGCAGATTCAATCTGGACCATTAATTTTGGTCTGACACTCTGGTAAAGAATCTCTGCAATATTCAGACAATGATGTGGGTGAACAGTGTCTCGTGGTTTGTGAAGGTTAATTTTATAGCATTGATGAAGGTACATTCAATCCGAAACGTTAATTTAAAGGTTGGGTCTCTGTTAAAGAATCTCTGTCATGTTCAGGAAATAATGTGGGTAAACAGTTCCTCGTGCTTTGATAAAATTCATTTGGAGCGTTGATGGGGACAGATTCAATATGGGCCATTACTTTTGGCCTGACACTCTGCTAAAGAATCTCTGCAATATTCAGACAATCATGTGGGTGAACAGTCATGGTTTGTGAAGGTTAATTTTACAACGTTAATGAGGGTACATTCAATCTAAAACGTCAATTTAAAGGTTGAGTCTCTGTTAAAGAATCTCTGCCATGTTCAGGAAATAATGTGGGTGAACAGTGCCTCGTGCTTTGATAAAGTCCATTTTGGAGCGTTGATAGGGTAGATTCAATATGGGTCATTGCTTTTGGCCTGACACTCTTCTAAAGAATCTCTGCAATATTTAGATAATCATGTGGGTGAACAGTGTCTCATGGTTTGTGAAGGTTAATTTTACAGCGTTGATGAGGGCACATTCAATCTGGAATGTCAATTTACAGGGTGGGTCTCTGTTAAAGAATCTCTGCCATGTTCATCAAATAATGTGGGTGAATGGTATGTAGTGATATGTGTGGGTTGATTTTGGAACGTTGTTATGGACAAATTGAATCTGCAACATTACATGCAATGTCATATGTTTTGTGTTTATAATTTATATAGCATAACCTTGATGACCTTTCACACATGAAGTACAAACAATGATGTTAACTGGCATGGTTTGATGGAACTTAACGGTTCATTTAGAATATCAGTGGTAGAAATTATAACACTTATGTGTTGAAAATAATTAGAAGGGGTTATTAATGTTTGGTGTTTGTTGAAATAAATCCCATGTAGTAAAAGATGTGCAATAATTAGTCTTAATATAACAAGAAATAATAGGAAATATGATAACGTTTAACAATGATTTTTGACATAGAAATGGAAATGATGAAGAAGGTAATAATGAAGAACATATTGTCACTCAATCTGTAAAGAGTCATTATTGTCTTTCCTTTGGCCACACCAGACAACATGCACATCATCACAACACTCTTCCATAATTACTTTCCCTGAAGCCATGCAGAACAATAGTGTATTATAATATCACTCCTCCATAATTGTGTTTCCTACATCACTCCTCTATTGTTTCTTTTCCTCACAACACACTTCTCAAAAATATATTCCATACATTAGGATTATCATCAGCTCCAATGTACAAACATGTTCTCTTTTAATGTGGATATGACAACACTTGTAAAAATCTATCATCTTCTACACAATTTATTTCACACGTCATAAACAACCATTTTATTTATATCTCAATCATTGTCCAACTATAAATTCAACCTCCTACCCCTACACCACTTTCAAACCATTCTTCTTTTCTTTCCAAAACTTTTACTTTTGTCTTCAATTGGACCATCTATGTATAACAGACATTGAAGATTTTTATAATTCTGATCTTGTTGTTGTCTTTGCAAATGGTCGGATAATAAAAAATGATGAAGGCGTCCATTTTGAATGCCCATCTCCTAAATTTATCCGCATCCCTTACATTTGTAGCTTCTCCCATTTAAAGGAGAAAGTTTGTGGCGCTTTGGGACTGCAAAATCAGACAACATTGACGAAGTTGTACTACCGCCAACCTTAGCTAACCACACAAGGGCAAATTAGGTATGATGTTGTTCAGATACTAACTGATGAAAATATTTTTAAATTGCTAAGTTGGAACTCTCAATTTCCATTTCTTACAATGATTGAACTGTATGTCAAGCTAACAAGATCTTCAGAAGAAATTTTAAGCCTTCTGAACGCACCCATTACATCCAACTCTTCTGTAAATCAAGACCCAATCAATTCAATAGAAGCAATAATCTACTATGGAGGAGTTATCCAACGGGCCACCATAATAGAGAGTCCAAATGGTAACATTCTAACCTACACATCTCTCAATCCTAAAAGAATGTCAATCCCACATGACAGCTCTTTTAATCAACTATTTCACAACATATCAGAAATACTAGCATGAGGAGACCGGAAACAAGTTACAGAAATAAATTACTTCGTCCAGCTAGAGTTGTTAATCGAAAATTTGTACACGATATAGTACAAATACAAAATGATGCTGACGTCCAACAAATGATTAACCGTTGAAAAAAATACTCAACTTATTAAACCAAGTGTGCAACGTGAAGATTCAACTACAAGAATTAAACTATTTGTCCAAACCAAAAATGTACGTAGTGCAACACCAAGAATCAGTTTAAGGCTTAGAGGATAATACCTATATCAACCATTTCAGTAAAACAACATGAACACTTTCCTAAATTAGTAGTGCTTTCATTACTGTCATGTTTATGTTGCATATCAATTACAATGTTGATCAGGAATCCTAATTGTGTTTGTGTTTAAATTGTCTTTGTGCTTAGGTGGTTTTAGTTTTTTGTAAGGGGTTATGTTCAAAATTGTTGTTACTTTTAGTTGTAAATTGTTATAAGGCAGTCTTGTTCTTTGTAATAGGGTTGGACAACCCCTAAAGCGCTCCTATTAATTTATTTCTCGATGTTAAGAAAAAATTCACCTTTAACTAATATATAAATTACACTTTAATTAGCCATAAACAAATACTTCATTCTTGTTTAATTTCACGTTTTGAAATTTAATTTACACACTTATTTTTTTTCATTAAACCAAATAATATACTTATTCACTCATTTTCTTTATCATTACATATAAATTAACTTCTATTTCAAATTTTCCAACCTTTTAATTAATATTTATTTACATAAAATACCAAACAATTTTATTTCATTTTTTATTAAAGATATGTTTTTAACAAACATAAAATACAAAATTTAATTCTAACGTCAATATTATAATTTATTATAATTCTTTCATCCAATTTTAATTTTAATATAAAATACAGTTACAAAATTCTTGTAATTTATTCTCATTATAATTAATTGCTTCAAAATATCTATAAATAGTTTCTTTTTTCTCTTTTTATGTTTATTATCACAACTTTATTTCATATAAATTTAATAAAAATAAATAAATTTTCACTTACATATTTTTTTATTTGTCTCCTTCTCTCATATAAATTAAAAATAAATCCTTCGAAATTTTATTTGTATTTTTAATCAAGTTTTAACTGAAAAAAAATACTTTTACTTATTTTTAAATCTATACCTAAACTTTTAGTTAACATTTCTAACCTCATTTTTCAATTTCATTTCAAATTTTTAATTTATCAATAACAATAAACATTCACAAAATTTTAATATTTTTTATTATCTTTAAATCAAATTATATTTAATCTCGTTAGCTTAATTTTTTTTCTCTCACAAATAATTTTAAATTTATTCTCACCATTTTTAATTGAGTTTTTTTTAAACACTCTTTATATAATTAAAATTTAATTTCTAAAAAATTAATTTCTCATAATCTATAATAAACCATTTACAATATTTTTATACTTTTTTATACAAAAATCATAAAAAATTATAAAGTTTTCACTTTATTTTACTTTAAAATAATAATAAAAATTTTAAAACTTAAAAAAAAATGTAAGAATTCGTTTTATGGGTAACCGAATTCTTATTGTTATTAAAAGACCAAATATTAAATTTCAATTAGAAATTCGGCCCCTTGGCAGTCGAATTCTCTACTTACACAGTAAACAATGTTAGTTTGGAAAATAATGTTGAAAAAGTGCTATGTGGAGAAATAATGTTGAAAAGTGTGTTAGTCTAGTAAAAATTTCTACTTCCATCACTATTTTGAATACCTCTTTTCTTTCTTTTCTTAAAAAATTTGATTTGCGATCCCAACCTCCTATCATCCTCTATGCATCTAGTAGAGTCACCAATAGAACCACCCTCAAAGACTTAGTCTCAACAGAGCCACCTTCAAATACCTAACCCTAGCAGAACGTACTCCAACAAAGCTTATGTGAACAACCAAATTACATTCAACTTGTCACCAATAGGTAGAGTCACCAAGCCACCAACAAATCTCTTGAAATTGTGTCAAATTGTTGCTAAAAGTTTAAAATTTAAAAATAATTAAGATACTTATAAAACATTTCTATAAAAGAGGCAATTGAGATTGATAAAAGGGTTAGGCATGTTGAAAAATATGTATGCAAAGTTCAAGAGAGGGAATGAATTGAACTATTAATCCTTTTTGAAAAATAAGTTGGAAAGAATGGAAATTTTTATAGAACAATGATCACCAATCACAATATGCACAAAACAGTTAATTTAAATCACAAAACAGCAAGCTACAATTGAATTTCAATATGCACCTAGTAAAATAGTTAGTTAAAATGACAAAACAACCAATTGAATTTTTCTGACAATATGCAAACAGAAAAATAGAGGATAAATTTGCAAATTAATTTATTAAAATTTGCATAGCAACACTTAGAAAAATTTAAGTTGTTTTGGCATAAATCAGTTAGCTAAAATCTGATTTCAATAAGTTAAAAACTTTATCAGTAGCAGTTTTTCAAGTTTTGGCAGTAATTAACCTAGCAAACTTTTTCTAGAAATAGTTTGTATGAAGAAAGATCTAAAAAGGTATATAAAAATGTTCAGAATCAGAAAAATAGTAAGTTAGGTTTGAAGATCCATTTGTTAAAGTTTGACAACAAAGTGCTTGAGCAGTTTTTGAGCATTGAATAACAAAATAGAAAATTATTCAATTGTTCTTGATTTGATACGAATTGAATTGATTGTCAAAACAGAGTCATTAACCAAGAAATTGAAGTTCGTTGCATGCAAATGATAGAATGACATTATACAAATGCAAGCAATAACTTAAGACACTCTACTCTACCCCAACCAAAGCTCCAAAGCAAATGTTCATCAAATCCTTCAAAGCTTCAAATGATTCCTTCATCAAATCTCCAATCCAAGGGATATATCCAATAGGAAACATTTAAAAAAATAAAGAAAAAGAACAAAATGATGTAAAAGAAACTCACAACAAAGCACTAATCAAATAAAGCATTTGAACTTAGTAATTATTTATCATCTTGCTTTTATTTCTTTTCGTTTTTGTATGATGATTTTACTTCTAAAATAAAGATAACAAAGACAATCTCATCACATAACCCATTGAATCCATAAGTCAAATAGTGAAAACTAAAACCTTCTCTAGAAGTTGTTCCCTACACTTGTAGAAAACACTTACAAAGCTTTTAAAAGGGATTCCAATAGCCACAACCTTGACTTTTATCCTATACACTTTTCTCGATATCACTTGATTCCATTATTCCTCTATCGCTCTTCCACGATAAAATTATTTTTACTCTTACTAGGGATGACAATACAGGTTAGTTGTTCCACATTTGACCTGGCAAAAGCAGGTTGGACAAACTCATCCCGCATAAGAGTTGCGAGCTAGTTTTGTTGACCTACCCTACTTAAAGATCATCCTGCGAGCTAGCCAACATAAATATATATTTTTAAAACTACATACAAATGTTGCCACAACAAATTTTGTTTTCGTGTTTCACATTTTTGTTGCATCATGTAAGTCTATCTTTGACAAGAAAATTTAAATAAGATAAATAAACATAAGATTAACATCTACATCAAATAAACATGTCAAAATTAAATATTTCATGAATAAAGAAACATAAAAATAAATTATTATATAAGGTACTAAAAAAACTATAGTAATTCATCATCATCTTTTATTGACTTCAAAAACATCATTGTTGTTCTTTTGTTTCGATAACATTGGATGCAGCCTTGGAAGAACTTCCAACTTCCACTTTTTTCATAAGTATAAGCTTCTATCATTCGCATATATTATTTGAACAATGACAATGAATGGGTATAAATAAAAAATAATACAATAAAAAATAATATCAATTAAAATAATTTAATTACCCTAAAAAAATCATGCTTCCAACTAAAAGTACATATAATTGTTTCTACATTTTCAAGCAAGATTCATATACTCGTTAAAGATCCGAGAACCAATGCTAAATGCAAATTCATATGCAATTGTGGTAATAGGAATGCTCAACAAATTTTTAGCCATTAAAGTAAGATACAAAAATCATTGAATTTTATTCTTCCATCATTCTAACACATCCATTTGCTCCAAAAAAAAAAAATAAAAGTTCATAGTTGGTTCATCCAAATGAGTGTCAAGTTGTGTCCTTCAAGTTTTCTTAGCTATTGAAGCTTGTGTGTTTTTAATTCCTATCATGATGTAATAAGTTATTAAAGATTCATAATGAACAAGTACAAAAAAAAAACTAAAAAATTTGAAGTACATTAAAGTGGGAAACTTACATGAAAAAGGCTTGATTTACACCGTGGAACATTTGATTATCTTGTCAAACCTTTGTTAGAATGTTCTGTAAAAGGTTTGTACAACCTTTCCTCATTTTTTTCAATTTTAGCTCCCAAGTAAGTGAATCAATTTTTCCATAGCTAAAATCTAATATTTCTAACTTCATCATTTGGTCTAAAATTCCACCAAATGCAAGCACAACATTATATTCATCGCAATGTTTCTCAAATTTGACTATCATCAATTCAATCATATTCTTAATTAATTTATCCTCATCTTTCACATTTTCCATCAACAAACATTAAATTTTCCAAACTTATAAAAAATAAAGATTAGAAGTAGAATAAGTTGTAGCATAAATCAAGGTAGTGATATCATAAAAGGGAACACAAACCTACAAATTTTTCCAGCTCTCTCCTACTCTTCCATCGAAAAGAAATATTTATAAGATTCATCAACCAAGTACAAGCTTCCAAAACACGTTGGCATTTAAGAGCACTTTTAAGCATCAAGTAAGTTGAGTTCCATCTTGTAAGGACATCAAGACACAAGCCACATGATGCATCAATATCACTAAACCTTTTAAGGCATTGTTTGAATTTCACCATTCTACTCATTGAACCCCTCACATATTTGATGTTATTTCTAATTTGGTCCAAAGTATCACAAATTACCTTTAGTCCTTCTTGAACAATTAAATTTAAGATGTGTGCACAACAACGAAATTGAAATAATTCACCACTACATACAAACCATTTTCTAAAAGAATTTTGTAAAATAAGGTTTAGACTAAGTTCAAGAGGGGGGGTGAATTGAACTTTCAAAAACTTTTCACAAATCTGATTTGTTCTTGAAGTAGAGAATGAAAATTCTTGATTCAATCAATTAACTCATGTAAATCTGGATTGTCCAGTAAACAATCAATTATGCACAGCGAAAATTATTGAATATAAACCCAGAAAAACAGTTTCAGTGTATAAATGTTTTAACCCAGATTCAATATGATTAAACACAATCCAGAAACACAGTTGATTCAGATATATGAAAACAAATGTTCAGAATATAGTCAACTATATGATCAGATTTTAATCTAGTCAATTTAAATGTTGGCAGTAGTTGAATAAAAGAAATCAAGAAGAGTAGGGAGAAAAGCAAGAACACAGAATTTTTATCCTGGTTCACCCTTCCACAAGGGCTATGTCCAGTCCTTTGCAAACTAGCAAAGATTTCCACTAAACAGATCACAAGATCAGTTTACAACCCTTGCTCCCAGCAAGTTACAAACTGCTCCCAGCAGTAAACCCACACCTCACTGAACCCCTCAGCTAGTGTGTAACCAGTGCAGAAACCCACTGCACCACAACACTTGCAGTTCGTAAGCAACACTGCTCCCAGCAGTACTCACCCTCTACTAAACCCCTCAGCAGATGTGAGACCAGTGCAGAAACCCACTGCACCAACTCAATTACAAACCCAGTAATTGAAAACAGCAAACAGATTACAGATCAACAGGATCAGAAAAGATCAAGAGTACTTCTACACAAAACAGATTACAAAGAATGAAAATCAGGTGTAGAAGACTTAGCTTTGGTGCAAAACCAAAGTAGCAAGAACCTCACTTCAAGGATGCTTTAAAGATTCACATTCTTGGAGGTTTCTTGATTTGAAAAGCTTTGCCAAAATGATGATCGCACAAAAGGGGCAATATCTCTCTTAGAAAATCTCAAGAAATGTTTTTTGAAAGTTTTTGATTAACTGAAAATGATACTGCACAATCCTTTAAATACCCAAATCAGTTTTAAAAACAGCTTAGCTGTCACAATTCAATTAATTGAACAAACCATTCAATCGATTGAATTTGACCGTTAGTTTGACCCAGTCAAAGGTTTCAGTTGTAACAGAAATAACTATCACATTCAATCGATTGTTTTAGAAATTCAATTGATTGAAAAACCTTTTTCCAGCAAAAACAATTTGGGTTATTTTTATTAAAAACAGTTTTAATAAAAATATTTGTGAATCTTTTTAGCACCTCAGAAGAGATGAACCATGCCACTAGTGATTAAGGACTAAGCCAATCACCAACACACAAACTCAACTAAGGACCAAGACCTAATCACCCAACTATCTTCATGTTGGCACAAAGTCTTCACTTGAACAATTCTGGTCCAGGTTGGTTCCAATAGATTCTTGATGAGGCAGTCTTCATCAGCTTCACATTGGTGCTCACAATATTGACTTCATCAAATCACATGTTTAGCCTTGGTGCTAACAAATTTGGCTTATTAAAATATTTCGAAGAACATAATTACCAAAAGCATTATCCAAAGTGATAAAAAAACATTTTTTTTCTCTAATCCCCGCTCTTGTAAAAATTCATTAATTTTCTTAGACAACTCAAGACCTGTATGAGGGGGAGACATATGAAAAAAGTTTATAAGCTTGTTATTTAACTTTCAAATCAGGTTAAATAAATGGCAATCAAAGATATGAAACCCTTACTATTAATACATGTCCATAAATCAAAAGTTAAGAAAATCCTACTAGGAATGGAAGTAAGCAATTCCTTAAGCATTGTCTTTTATTTCATATGCATTCTCCCAATATCAACCTTAACAGTGTTTCTAGAAACCCTAATTGCATCTGGACACAAGTAGTTTATCCAACTCCTAATTTCGGGATATTCAACAAAATTTGTAAGTAAAATTGTACCTAATAATTAGATTAGAAAACAAATCACAATAACAAAAAAGGAAAATTGTATCATTCTAAAAGATTCCCTAATTAGATTCATTATAGTGTGGACATAGCATCCCTCATCACATACACAAATCCAAACTTCATTACCTAGTATGTACATAATACATATAGCAGTTCCTTTTACAACATTGAATGTTAATTTAACACCAATATTCCAACCTTTTTTTTACATTTCTAATTCATGTTCTTGAGCACATACACCATTATGAGAAGATTGTCTTTGGTATTTTATTTGTTATCCAATTCCAAGCTTTCATCTATGTCGTCCTAAAAATTTCCTCCCATATACAATTCCATTGTCAAACAAAACCTTATTTCTTTGCATATGCCTCTCACTACTACCACCCACATCACTTTCCATATCATATTTTCTATTATGCTCAAAACTAACAAACAAAATTGATTAAACTTTCGTACTATTTGGTTATGACCCAATATTAATATAATTTTTCATTTGTTACATAAGTTCCATGCTATGCAAGATACTTTGCCATCAAAGAAGATATGATTAACTGATTTTTCAACTACTCCATACATCACGCAATAGACATTAGATATTGGAATTGATTTTTGTCTAAGATGATCTCTTATAGCCACACCATTCAATCTCATTCACCATACAAAATGAATAACACTTGGTATATCTTTAACTTTCCATATTGTTTTATGACCTTATGTTTTCCGGTTGTTGTTTCTCTTCAAGATTTCATATGCGGATTTGAGTATAAAGTTATCATATTGATCACCCTTCCATTTTCATGAATCTTGTTAATTTTGTATAGGTGTGATCATTGTTAATTCCTACATTAAATTGTTCATTTGTGGCCGTTCCCACTAGAGCCATTCTCTCTTTCGTCCCAACCTCTATTCCTGCCTATTATTATTCCAAACACCTATATTTGCGGTTATTTCCTACTTATAGCTAGAGTTATTGAATTCTCTACGGTATCTTTTAGCGTATAAACACTCTTGGTTCCATTTATCATCCCATAATTTAAACCATGTTTCATTCCTTAGCTTTCAAGTAATATTTTCGTCAAACCAACCTTCCTCATCACATGCGCCACATATCCTCCTCAGCTCCTGCCACCTTGTTGATTCATAAGGATTCTTTTATGCTTTACTTAGTTCTCTCCAATCCCCATATTTTGATTTAATTATCTTCTTCCACAACCCATTTTTCTCCTTCATTACTCACCATTTCCACTTCCTTATAAGTGTCTCATTAAACATTTTTATATCTAAACCACCACCTTCATTTGTTTTACACATATTTGACTATTTCCCTCAAGCAAATTTCTTTCCTTCCACTCCCCATCCCCCAAAAATGTCTTAGTACTTTCTTGATTTCTTCTATAAGCATTTTTTAACTTGAAAAAAAAAGATAAATAGAACAAAGGGGAGTTGTTATCACATATTTGATTAGACTTACCCTGCTTGTTATGAGTGTATCATAAATTTATAAATTAATTAAAAACATAGATTAGCAAAACAATATTGCATTGTTTAGTTCCCTGCACTTGTATGATTGTGTACAAATTATAAAACCATATTACTATGGAAAAATTAAATTATGCTTTCATTAGAGAAAGAGGAACAATTGCATATAGGTACATATGTTGTCAAATATTGTCACAATTATATGTAAATGTTTCTCGATTTCACAAACAATAAAAATCCTAACACTATTTATTTTTAGGGGATTAATGTTCCCAAAAGGAAAGTAGCTCCCCCATTTGTATCAGTTGATTTGAGCAGAATTAAATGAGCGAATTTGTAGGGGAAGGGATGCTAAGGACCCTCACATATGTGAGGAAAAAGACGTGAAAAGTCGGTTGGACCACGAGTAAAATGTGCCCTTACTTTTTTTCATTGTTCATGACAGAGATTCCTAGACGATTCTTGAACCATCAAAGGGTTGGTTCTTGACTAAGAGGAGTTGGGGCTTTTGAAAATGACATTAAAGTCCCATGAAAGCATGCATTAGGTTCACAATTGCATGGTTTCCTTCTTGCCTTCACGCTTCTTACATTAGTGTGAGCTAAGTTGGTCCTTTGGTTTGTGTGATCTGTGTGTGGTGGTTGGTGCTCATTGTTTAAAGAAAGTTGCTAGTAAAGGTGTTTTGGTGTTGTTATGTGATGAAGCCTCATTGTCGGACTTAGTTTAAAGATCAATAAGTCAGATCCAATACATTCATACTTTCATGTATGTGCTTCCATGGCTAGAAGGTGTGAAGTGGAGTCCATAGATGGACTTGATAGAAAAAAAAAAGTAAACCATACAAACCTTGAGCTAATTGATTATGTGAGAGGAATAATTGATCATGATTTAAAAGAAAGCACATAATCAATTATACTTCAGCATAATCGATTACATGTTTCCTTTTGAAGCATAACCGATTATCCCCTCCCACAATTATTATGCTTCAAAGGTTTTCTTTTATTTTCCTCTTGGTTGTTTATTCCTTTGTTTGCCTTGGAGTTACTCGTAATGACATGTATAAAGTGAACAATACAGTGTGAAGAATAATGGAATGGTATAATATAAGTCACGTGTTGAAGGAATTTGTTATTGTTGTTATTTTGGATGTGTTGTGGTCATTGTATTGCTTTAATAATCAACCAATATGCCCTTAAACATCTTCATTTCCACACTTGTGTGGTTCCTTTGCATCATTGTAAAGCCCTTCTTCGAGGGAGGGCTACCTCCAAGATGATAAAAGAAAACAAAAGGTTCTTCTGTGATTATTGAATGAAAATATTCTAAAAGTTCTGCATAACTATATGCTACTGATATCAGAGAATAATATCTAAAACAGAATTGTAACAACCCCAAAGCAATACTACTCTGCATCCAAACTTATACTAAAACGTCATACACCCTTTCCCAATTAATTGGTAACATAGTCCTCTAAATACTTGGGCCTATTTGTATTACATTTGGGCTTAGAACTTTGTTGTTGGATTGTCCTTCTCAAAAACAAATCTATATGTTCACAGAGTCATTATCTTCATCTTGGCCATAACAATCATTCATTCGCCATAACAATCATTCATGTGAAAATGTGTGAATTAGGCTTAATAGTGGCAACCCATGAGACATGCATCTCACCCATAAGCAATTATAGAGGGTGTTCTCGCAGTTATTTTGGGTTGTTATGGTTGTTATATTGCTTTGATAATCAACCAATAAGCCCTTAAACAACTTCATTTCCACACTTGTGTGGTTCCTTTGCATCGTTCATGGCTAAGATGTGTGAATTGTGCCTGATAGTGGCAACCCATGACACATGCATGTCACCCATAACCAAATATGAGAGAAAGCACAATTGATTACAAGCTTCATTGAGAGGTATAATTGATTTTCTCCACCCTTAATCGATTATGGAGTGTGTTTTGTGTCAAACTTGTGTTTCTTTCTTTTTTTGTTAAAGTTATTTTCGTGGCAGTAGCATCCTAGCTCTGTTGAATAATAAACATATATATATATATATATATATATATATATATATATATATATATATATATATATATATATATATATATAT
>Ga0209700_102468_pt1 | contig 37233 bp, 9 predicted proteins | sample SiratroredBW_FD_187528 | JGI IMG/M metagenome (GOLD analysis project Ga0209700, IMG submission 187528) | Root nodule microbial communities of legume samples collected from California, USA - Siratro red BW (SPAdes) (version 2) | ecosystem: Host-associated > Plants > Roots > Nodule | place: USA...
ATATATATATATATATATATATATATATATATATATATATATATATATACATGTTTATTATTCTTCTTATTATTATTATATATTTTAAAGGTGAAGATAATTATAAATTTAAAGGTCATGAGACATAGATGCCAGTTGAAGTTTTTTGGTATTTGAAAGCTATCCAAGGTCATTATTACATGATTTTTTTTTTTATTTGAAAGTTATCCAAGGACATTATTATATAAATTGAGTAATTGTAATTAATTTCATATAATGTTTATGTCTTATCTTTATAAACTTACTTGTCTTAATCTTTAAAATAGGTAACTAAAGTAAGGACACATGAATGTACGAACTTTGTATTATAAAATCTAATCAAAAGTTTTGAAGTATGTCCTTAAAGACGGAAATGATTCACTTACATGATATTTTTAGACACAAAGGTTACTTACGAGTTTTAGTAAAGTTTTTCCTAAGTTTTTTTGTTATGTGTAACTTTCAATCCTTAATCTTTGTTTGTTGTTGTGTTGTTTTAAGTTTTATTTCATATATTTCTATATATATTTAGAATACTTATTTTACATTGGTTTTTATCTGATAAACATAAAGAAAAAGGAACAACTCATGTAAGATTAGCTATACTACATTAAACAAGACTTTACTATAAGTTGGAATATTAGTATTTTGCTCATAAATACATACAATATTTTCAAGAAACACCAAATTCATCAAGTCAAATATCATAAAAAATATAAAGAAGGTTTTGAGACAAATGCTATGTGCAACAAGGAATCAAATAAAACAAGGAATCAAATAATCTGACAACGAACTATTATATAAAAATACGAAAGGGATGTGATTACAATGGATTTAAAGAGTTTGATCTTAGAAAATAATAGATTAGAATTTATTTCATCTATAACATAGGACAATAATTAAATGAAAAAATAGATCTTAAATATTGTAGGATTCATTGAATTGAATGTCTTATCCTAATGTTATCAATCTGTTCAAGAATAAACATATTTGTTCTGTATATTAATTTATATTATTTTCTTGCTGAAAGAAAGAAGATATTACTAAATTTATATATTCAAAATTTCAAACTACAATACTAGACAAACTAAATATATTACCTTAATCATAGATTAATTAAAGATGATTTAAACAATGAAGAATTTATTTTAATTTTAAGTCAATACCAAATTCACTATAAGAAATACAAAAATAACATGTTAATGTAAATACAAATTTCAAAATGGTTCATTTAATGTATTATGAGAGTACTAATTCATGCTAAGTCACACATAAGGAAGTAGCCACATTGTTATAAGCTGAAAAAATTCAGGTTTATATTACATGTGCATCTTATGTCTTTCTATGTTAGAAATATTAAAAATAAATGTCCAGTCATTGTCCATTTCTATGTTAAAAGTATTCTAAATAAAGGTCCAATTATCATTATTATTAAATACATGATCTTGTTCATCAATAATGTTTATAAGTGAGTAAAATCACAATTTATCAATCTAAATTCACATTAAAAAATATTGATTCTAGAAAACTAAATAACAATAATTTTCTACATCACCATAATACCACTTAACTATTTCCCCTTTTTAATGGTTCCAACATTAGAGACACTTCAATCACTTCCAACATTTGGTATCTAGATCACAAAATATATCTCTATAAAATATGTTAATGTTCTACTTGAATAATATCATTAATCTGATGTCCTGAAAATCATGTTTGAAGAAAAGATAAAGATAATTACTTTCTCTAGTTCTTAAATTATATGTTTTGGTACAGGAATTTTAGACAAGTATTTGAATGTTTAGTTCTAGAAGTTTCTCAAGACAACACAAATATCTTTTTTTTTGTCAACAACCCTTTCACTTTTGAATAGATATCATTCTTCCAATTTGTATAATCAAGTGTGATCTCAGAATCTCCTAAACTTTTAGCTTGTACCATATGCTTCTTTAATTCATTCTACATGCATGAACCCATTTAAAATAAAATTATTTAATATAAAATCTTAATCAAATACAATCAATAGTTTATATTATGCTTTAATAAAATGAGCTTTTATAATTATATAATGTGGTTTTTCAGTCATAATACTCCCTATTCTCAAGTTTGAGTATTGATATAAATTTCAGTGGGTGAGGGTTGCACTCCCTTTTTTTCTTCTTTCTTTGATTAATGGAATCTCAATAATCATATTTCTACTATGCAATAATTATAATAATTAATTATCTAAATAATATAATTGAAATATTATTGAAAGAAATAAAATTACCTTGTGAATAAGTCTTGGAAGAGTCTTGAAAATCCTCATATTTATAACAACTTTTGTTTATATTATATTACTTATGTCTAACCAAATGTTATTAATCTCAACAATAGGTAATATATTAATGACATTATATATACACTTATGATTTAAGGATCGAAATTGTGCTCTAAGGTTAAAGCAGCTAATAAAATTGGGAAAGGAAAGTCAACATAAAATACTATAGGGTCTGATGAAATACAATGTAATAGTTTTTTAAAAATCATTAATTAAGTAATTAAAAAATTAGATTTATATTATAAGTAAAAAGAGTTTGAAGAGAAACTATACAGGTTGAAAATAATGCATCGATTTAATGGACTGTTTTATAAGAAAATTGGATTTTTTTATTGTCAACGCATATATTATTTACACAATAAAATTAATAATTTTATTTACTAGTTATTGGCTAAATAATTTTTTAAATTATAAATAATAGTTTTTCATTTAAAATAAAATGAACTAATGAGACTAAAAATAAATTATTAAATGAATTAATTAACAATTTTAACCGAGTTTTCTTATAATTTTATACTATGATCTTAATAATGTTATTTCAAGAAGTTGGGATCGAAACTTTATTTTATAAAACTTTTTATTTGAGCGTTGATGTAATTCTTAAATGATAATAGTCTAAAAAACAAAATTAATATTATTTTTTTATTAAACCATTCAAATTATTGATTGAACAACCAAACCTCATTTGGCGAGTAACTAATTAAGTGTTTAGACAAGTTTAAAACAAAAAAACTAAAATAAATTTCATAAAACAAAATATATATATTTTTTTTAAAAAACAACCACTTTTACTTCAACTGCAACTCAAAACAAATATGTTCTTCTCTAATTTATTCAAATTTTTTTTACTCTACTCAAACTAAACATTTAATATCAAATTAAATAAAATATTTCAATAATCAGTTCACATCAAACTAATTACATGTGAATCAAAATCAACAACAAACATTCTTAATTATCCAACCTAATGTTTTATTCAAATTAATTTACGATAAATAAATTAAAATATATTACCTACTTTAAAATCATGTATCTTTCAAAAAATTCACCCCAGAAACAAAACATGAGAAGAAGATTCACAAAAGTACTGAATTGCCTCAAAGAAGATAAATTTAAAAACCAACCACATTATCCACCCGTATAAAAAAAGATAGAAAACTGAGAATATGAAACAAATAAAAGTTTTCTCAAAATAAGAAAATAATCAATTACGAACATTGTTACATTATATATGTACTATAAATGAAGAAATAAATAACTCCAAAACCCTAGAAAAAAAGGTCCAAAAATTTTAACTTTAAAAAAATCTATTTTATATTATATATAACCTTTATAACTTTAAAATATTAATCCTCCACTTATTTTAAACCTTCTCATATATATTTATAAAATATATCCTTACATAATATAGTACTTTCTTAATTTATAAAAAATTATATGAATTTACAACAATAAATTTACTAGTAAACATACTTTAATAATTATTAGAAATCATAATTAGCAAAATTTAATATAAACAAATTTATCTAATTTCAAACATTTCCTAAAACAATAATATTTTATTTTAACATTTCTTTCTTTGAAACTGTAGTTATCGTTACGGTTGGGAAGGAATCAAATCATATTCTGCGTGAATAGGTTTAGCCTTCTATGAAAAATTAAGTTCTTATGACCTATTAGTTTAACATCGGTTTCTTCCCCTGCATTTTTTAAAGTCATATAAACTTTTTTTTTTTAACAACGCAACATGTAAATAGAACAATAACTCAAAGTTTAGATAAGTCATTAGCCCAAATTTTAAACCGTCCAACAAGTTAATAAGATCACTTGAACTTATAATCATAAAACTTAAACTTAACTTTAGTGTACTGTGACTACTTATTAATCTCAATTAAAATATATATAGTTTATTGTTAAACATTTGAAGTGTTAGATTTAGAAAAGCTGTTATGCTTTTTAGTTGACATCTTGAAAAACTTTAAATTATCGTTAAGATAATATTATCTTATCTTTGTTCTAATCTTTGTCCTACTTTTTTTCTAGTATAACCCAATAAAATCACATGACAATGATTTTTTTTTAATTAAAAAATTTAAATAAATTATATTATATAAATAAAAAATAATGCATCAGTTAGCACATTCATTTATACAAGAAAAATTTGAGGTTTTGCTCAAAATATATAGTAGACAATGGCCAGGGTGAACCACCTATATAAGTGGGTTATCATGAACCACTTTCTACATGGTATTCATCTTATCTAAATGGTAGAATGTTGTACATTTCAGTTTCTCATTGTCACCGGTGTGATCAGTGAACCGGACCGGTAACGGTTCTCCTCCCCCTCCCCTCCGGTCCAGTCCTCGTCAGAGAAAGGGGAAAAAATCCACTTTCTACATTGTATTAATATTGTGATGTGGTACACAGAAGTGGTTCATTGTAAACCCCTACATTAACCATTGCCTATATAACATTAACAAACTTATGACTAAATTAATCCCTACTTTAAATAAAATGAATCAATAAGACCAAAAATAGATTATTATGCAAAATAATTATGACAATTTTACAAACACATCTATTTTAAAACTGAACATGGATTTTGAAAAATTAAATTTCTGTTCAAAAATGAATTGCTCACCTAAAAAGTAAGGCATCAATTGAGGCATTCATTTATGTAGTTATTGTCTCAATTAATTCTTAAAATAAAAACAGAATTAACATGATTGGAAGTTACTATTGCATAGAATAATACATTTATATTTTATAACCAACAATAAATCTTGAATAATAGAAACAAGAATTTGAAATAAAATATTTCTTAAACCAAATCTGGAAAATCATAAAATGTAGTCTGTTTATAAATGATAATAACTGACCAGATGCTGTTATTATAATTAGAATATTAATGAATAATATAATAATAATATAGTGATCATGTGTAGGCTAGTGGTATATGGCAAAAGAAGAATAGGAGTTGGTCCATTTGGATCATGTTTTTAGCGTTGAACATAATAGCGAAGTAGGGCCCACCCACAATGAGTGGCGTTTCCTCGGTAACAACTAACCACGTGCTGTTCGAGAAACGCAGAATCGGACAGACGTAAGAGTCGCTTTTGTCCATTCATTCACAATCTTCATGGATTATCAGCAATCAAATTTAAAACACTTATTAGTAATTAATTAATAAGAATAAATAATATCAACCAAAGCTGAAAAATATTAGTTTAATGCATAGTCATGAAAGGTAAAAGCGAAAAGGCAAAAAATTTGATTTCTTTCTCTTAAGGAAAAAATAAAAATAAAAAAGGAAAGAAGAAAGAAGGAGGAAAAAAACAAGTCCCCTTACATCTGCACCAAGTCCATATTTCAACTCCAATTCCGTGTGCCCACTCACTATATCAGACCGACCAGGCCTAAATCTCAATTCCCAATTCCACCGCTTAGGGTTTCTCTCTCTTGAATACCGCTCGCTCCAATTCATGTTGCCATATCCTTGATTGATTCTCTTCTCCTAGATTCTCTATTTGATCCGATTCTTCTATGGAACTACAGCTACAGTCGAAGCCGGAACCCGTGGTGGAGGTTGGTGGTGGGGATTTGGAGAGGTCATATGTCACCGAGGTTCGTAACGTTGACATGGCTCAGGCAAACGACGGTTGTTGCGTCACCGTTTTGAAGCGGAAGCGTGGTCGTCCGGCCAAGGGGAACGGTGTTCTGAAAACCACCGCACCGCCGACTAAGCATAAAAAGGACGAGGAGGATGTTTGCTTCATATGCTTTGACGGTGGAAGCCTCGTTCTCTGCGATCGCCGGTGAGTCGTCACCGCTTCGTCCTGATTGTGATTGATTTCTCGATTTTGCGATAATTGATATTCACTTTGTAAATTCGGTTTCAGTTTGGGTTTAATACTGTAAGTAAGGGGTTTTTACTCAGTTGTAATCATTGGAAGATTCATGCATCTCACTCTCTCTCTCTTTCTCCCCAGGGGATGCCCTAAAGCGTATCATCCTTCGTGTGTTAAGCGGGACGAGGCGTTTTTTCGCTCAAAGGCCAAATGGAATTGCGGTATTTTGTTCTGAGACTGTGCTCATTCTTTTGGTGTATGTGTGTGTTGTTTTGCTTGAATACCCTAACTGGCGGCATGCAAGGCGGATACTTGTATACTGTTAAACTGAGGAATAATTTCTATGGTTGGTTGTGCTTGCATGGAATGTGTTTTCTATGTTTAGTAATTAATGTAAAGTGAGGAGTTTTAATTAAAAATTGGAGTTGCAGAATCTTGTACATTTTTTATCATATGAGAAGAGGGATATTTCAATTAATTAAACTTTTGAAACTGAAAGTTTTATTAACTTAGGTTTAACGTTTCATCCCTTAAATGCAATCTGATTGTTGTAAATGAATGAATTCTGAATTTGAACTATTGAAAATTAAAGTATAGTTAAAGATAGGGTTGGTTTGGGAACGTTACTTTGGAGGGGAAAATGCATGTACAAGTGACATTGGTTCCTCTTGCATAGATCGCTTAATGTAGTAGCATATAGATTTCCTGTGCATTCTCTTCTTTTCTGTGTTTTTGTTTGGAAGATTTGGATAAATTTTCTCGATTATAGAGAACCAGTTCAATGTTCTTCAATGATGTCAACTTATTGTTGCTTATAAAAGAGTTTCACAATTATTACATTTTCCAATAAGTGCACATTCACTCATCATTTGTGAGAAGTCAATCCTCTTTATTTGTTTTGGGTTTTAATATTTTAACATGTATTAAATTTTTTAGCATGTATTAAAATTTCTCCTTTAATAAACATTCATTTTTTCCCAATACGCAGGTTGGCATATATGTAGCATTTGTGGGAAGGGGTCGCATTATATGTGCTATACTTGTACATATTCTTTGTGCAAGGGGTGTACAAAAAGGGCAGATTTTGTCTCTGTCAGAGAAAATAAAGGCTTATGTGGAATATGCAAGAGGACCATAATGCTGGTAGAGAATTGTGCTCAGGGCGATAAGGCAGTGGTATGTTAATATTTCATAATATATATGCATGCACAGCCCCTCCTCTGTGTCAGGGATGGGGAAGCAGTTTATTTGATGCTACGTGTTGTTATAGTTTTTTTTTTTTGCTTGTGTTATTTTTATAGTGTGAAGTGGATTTTGATGACAAGAGCAGCTGGGAGTATCTTTTCAAGGTGTACTGGACATATTTGAAGGAGAAGCTATCTTTGACCGTTGATGAGATCCTTGAAGCTAAAAATCCTTGCAAAGGTACTTGTTCCCAGAACGTGTCGTAAGTTTTAAGTTTCAAACTTGCCATTGACTTTATCATTTTAGGTTCACATAGAAGTAGAATCACTTAATTTAAAAAACAAAACTATTAGACATGATAAACAGACATAATTGGAATGGTTTCCCGAATAATGTTAGATGCAGTACAGCAAACTTGCTCACTAAATGTGTTCCAACTGTGAATATATGTAATAATACAGAACCAAATTAACCCTAATGAAACAGAAGATAATGATATCACTATTGCAGGGGTTGCAAGATTAGAAGTATCAGGTGTTGCGGCGGGTGTTTCATCATTACTTCTTTCTCCAAAGACGGAGCTGCCAATTGGCAATATTGCGAATGATAAACTGTGGCATTATCAGGATCCAACCGGGAAGGTTCAAGGACCTTTCTCTTTATTGCAGCTTTATAGGTGGAATGTAAGTGGATATTTTCCTGCAGACCTCAGAATATGGAGGATAGATGAGACACAACATAACGCTGCATTGTTAATTGATGTGCTGAGTGGGAAGTGCTCAAAACTTGTGTCATTGACATACGACAGCCAGAAGCTGACTTTGGAGACTAATAGTACATTGGAAAATAAAGAAAGTAGTCAGGATGGTGGTGGTGAGCACAATGTGACAACAAACGGAAATTCTGCGAACCACCACATTGTTGAGCAGTGTGGGGAGCAAAAGTTGGTTGATACCTGTACACAATCTAATGGTAAAGATGAATCTGTTAAGAGCAATGGTTGGCACTCTCAGTCTCCGGGTTGGACTATACAAGCAGATGGGAATAATAATGAGGGACAAAGTGGAAATTCTGAAAGGAGGGAGGATTCACCCAAATGTGAGGACGGTCCTCATTTACAACCTTCACTACCTTCAACTGCATTTTGTTTAAAACTCGAAGAGAATCCTCCTGATAAATTAGAGGAAGTTCACAAGATAGAGGTGAAGTCTGAAGATAATGGAAATTTTGACTTGAACAGAATTTTTGATGGTCAAAGTAATAGTGGACAAACTTATCAGAAGCCATCGGACAGTGAGGATAATTCAGGGCAATCTTCTGGTCAGAACTGGAGTTGCCCTAGTGTAACTAATCCAGTTTGTAACCTATCTACATGGCTTTCAATCTTTGGCGAACCAAATGATTTGGATGAGTCAGTTTCAGATCTGTTGGCTGAAGTGGAGGCAATGGAGTCACTTGGTGGTGGCCTGGAATCTCCCACTTCGATCATGAAATGTGGTGAGGAGTTGACTGACGGTTCTATAACTGATTGTCTTAGTTTTGCAGATGGGCTTAGCCCAATGCTTGATGCAGCAGGTAAAGGTGATGCACTGAGCTCCTCAGGTGATTTACACTTTCCATCTCAAACTACAACACCAGAAGAACCTACTAAGAAAGCCGATGTGGGCCATCAATATCAAAAGATATCTGGGGAGCATACATCAAAGAGTTCAGAAGTAGAGGTGTGTTTTAGGCGAAGAAAATTATTTGATAGTCTAATTTTTTTAATATATTAGTTTTAGAAGGGCTACTTTTGGTCGACTAGAAATTAAAATTTAACCTATTAATTTTTGTGCAGTCTACTTTCTCTAAGATTAGCTGGAATCCAACCATTCAATTTTCCTGGGATCCTCCTAATTGTAAGATTTTTCTCCACTTTCTCCTCCTTGCACAACCATTTTAACAAGTTTGTTATCATATTTCGTATGAATTGAATATTTTGCTAGCCATTCATAATTTACTGAATTTGGACATTTTGCTAAAATGGTTATTTGGATTTGCAGGTTGACATGACAGATTATGTTGAAGGCCATTTTTCTTATCTTTAGGCTACACAGATCTTAGAAAAAACTTAAATTGGATACATATTATCATGTTCATAACAGCATTCTTTGCAAACATAACCTCTCGCCTTCGTTGTTTGCTTGTTGAAGAAAAGAAAGAGCGTTAGGGTTCTTGTTAGTCTTGTCTATTCTGCTATGTAATCTCATTGAATTTTAAATGTGAAGAACTTCTTAGGTTTCATTCTCGGACAGATCCGTATTTGACTTTCCTTCAAAATTTCAAAGAAATTAATAATTAACAGCTTAGATACAGTTTTTTCGAAATCCTTACATTGAATTCTGCTATAGTTAACGCATTATACATTGGATATCTTCCAGTCTGCTAGTGACATGAACGACCATTACCGTTAGTTGCATAGGTAGGATCAGGAAACTCAGAATCAAGTTGCTTGTAATAGGTTGTATGTATGTGGTGGAGCTGGGTTCAACATTGTTAGTATTGGGCTGCCAAATCTGAATTATATGAAGAATCTGATGTTCATTATGATTATTGCAATAACTCTTGTTTTAGCACTGCTATTTCTTTCAGATTTGTAAATCATGTAAACTATATTGAAGATTTATTCAAACAAATTTGCTTGTATGCCCAAACGCTTGGCTGTTTTAAGAAAAAAAGGAAAAAGTATTCAGACTTGGTCAAGTAGTTCGTGAATGTGTAGAAAGGGTTTTTATGGACATTGGTTTCCAAATTACTTCGTTATACGGAAAAATTTGAAAAAAGGAAACAAAACTAAGTCTTCTCACTACCATCCATATGTATTTACACATTATATATGAGTAAATACGTTTACCAAGGAATTATTTTGCAAGAGTCTACATTATAACAAAAACTAAGAGTCTCATGGTACATCAAATATTTACAGAACTAAACAATTTTTTCACTATCTATCTATATATGAAAAACAAAGTTATGTCATATATGTCCTTATTACAATCAAATCTCATTTCTTCATTACATACATTGAGTTCATCATGACATAGGCATGTCTGTCATAAATACGACTATTTACGATTACATTTAGTTTAGATTATTATATGTCTTTTCTCTTTCTTTATTTTCGTATATATGCGTTCAATCCTCTAAAATAAAATATATATATATATATATATATATATATATATATATATTTAAATAAATAAATAAAGGAAATAGTTGTTAGAATAGACTAAACTGCTAAGAGAATTTGAGAATTTTTTTTAGAGTAGGACAAATTTCCATCAAGGTGTATTAGTTTTTTCATTAGTTTTGTATTCATTAAAGGTGTGGTAAACATGCATGCAATAAATACATAATTATATTTGATTGAAAGATTTGACAAGCATTTAATAACCATCAATTTGATTACCAAAAATGAGATACAAACTTTTGGTTGATCTTTTATCTCTTTTTATTCTTTCACAATTTGAATTTTATATGCAAAATAGATTTTTATGATTATCTTTTTCTTGTTTCACCTGATTTTTCTAACCCCAATTTGTTTATTATGGAGCCTTCCTTTTCGTATATTGACCTCTATAATTATTTCTCTTCTAACTTTTTCAATCTCTCTTTTCTTTTCCATCATTTTTCTTTGTTTCTATAACAAAAGTTGGGTAGTATTAAGTTAAATGCAATCCAATATTATAATATTTTTAAGCATAACATATGCATGAGAACCATCTTACAACTTCTAACTAACTAAAAGATGTCAAAGATTTTTGTCTCTTTCATTTAATCACCTAACAAAATAAGGTGTGCCTGTATGTCTTGTGATTTGAGAGTATTTAATATTCATTTAAATTGTGAAAGATGATTAAAATATCTACTACCTTAAGAATGATTACAAAATATTTTACTAAAGAATGACAACTAGAATATTCAACCATGTAATGAAAGGATTAGTAACCTTAAGTTGACAATATTATGATTAAAGGGAGTAAAAAAATGGTGAAAATCATAATGTGTCGTCATTATAAAAATGGAAAAAACATTAAAATTAAGGTAGTATTGTGTAAAATATTAAAATTAAGATAAATTATGTAGAAAATTGATAAATGTATTCTGTAGAATTTAAAGGGTGTAGTAATTCATACCAAAATCTATTAAAGTATCTAGATGAATAAGTGTTTATTCTTTTATGGACATAATTTATCAGAGTTTAGATTAATTTGATTTGACTAAGAGATAAATAAAGTTCGATTAAAAATCATATATTTTTCCAAAGATTGAACTCTAATGGTAGAACTATGTTGGACTTAATTCAATAATAATTTTTATTAAACCCTTTGGTTAAATAAACAAATGTTCTATATAGGTATAACTATTTAAGGTATTGAAATATCTTTAAAAATCATAAAAATATTCAAGACTTCAACTATAATATTTTAAAGAAATATCTTTTTTAAATTCATGTTTATATCACAAAAATATATGAGGTGGTGGATAATTGAAGATAGAAATTATATGAATAATCACAAATTAAAATAAATTACGCTTAGCGATTGTATTTTTTGAAATTATACGTAATTTTTTATTTTGTTAATTTGTAATAACTTTTTTTTATAAAGATATGCCATGCTGTACTTTTAAAAAATTGAGAAGATATGTAATATATAAAAATATTTAAGAAAATATTTTTAAATAATTAAAAATTTCATATAGGAGTAGAGCAGGAAAGATAACAAATGAAATTTAAAGAAGCTTTAATTAATTTAACTAACATTATTTTTAGGGTTTAAAAATATATATGAAGTGGTGGATAATTGAAGAAACAAATTATATAAATAATTACAAATTAAAATAAGTTACACTTAGCTATTGTATTTTTTGAGATTATACATAATTTCTTATTTTGTTAATGTTTGTAATAACTTATTTGATAAAGATACATAATGTTTCATTTTTAAAAAATTGAGAAGATGGTGTAATATAAAAAAAATTGTCAAGGAAATGTTTTAAATAATTAAAATTTTGATAGGAGTAGAACAGAGAACCTAACCAGCAAAATTTAAAAGTATATCATACATTAAAACTTTGTATAGAAGAATAAAAAAAAAAACAAGGATATTAAAAGTATGTTTTAAATGTTAACCTAACACCTCTAAAAATTAGCAAGTTTCATTTGGTATATTTGAAAGACAATGCATAAATTATTAATAGCAGGGACTCATAAATTTAATAGCATTGAATTTGAATTTTCTTGTATAAAAAGAGCATTGATTACAAATTGTTCTCATGATGTAAATATCAGTGGACATTCATAGTTATCTATATTTTTTTTTTACTTGAAAGTGTGACTAATGCAACTAATAACAATTAATTCTGTTAAGAATTATACATGGTGTCTACCAGGACAAACTATAGTTCAATTTATTTTTATTTCTCTTAGCATTTATTAGCATGTTGGAAAATGATATATTTAAGATTTTCTCATGCAATTTGAGTTGTTCATAAAGCCAGTAACATATTGGGAGATTACAGATTATAAAGGAGAAAAAATATTTTTGTTACATATGAGTTTTTTTTAACCTTCCGTGATTTGATTTTTTTAAGCAATTAAATAGTATATATTTAATTGGATACCTGATATATCTAAAATTATACACAAATTACAAAAAGAAAATGAATTATTGACAGAGTGCATATAATTTCATTTAGAGTGCATTTACACAAATGTTGCATAGAAGTGAGAATCAATGACTAAATGTTATGGGAGTAGATGACAATATTTCTATAGCATGTCATCATAGTCAAGAGCTACAGAGATTCCAATCTCCTCCATCAAAGCATTTAATGTTTTCCTTACACATATTTTTTTAAATATGGAGGTCCAATGTTGCTGCAACAAATGGCAACTCTTGACGAATAACTTCAATTCCAAAATTGTAAGAGATATTTGAGATTGATATGAGCAAGTACTGAATGAACTAACCTAAACCTAACTACCCTACTCATAACTACATCACATACTAAATGCTGCAATATCACCTAATTATTATTCAAAACTAACATATTCCAAATATGAGACTTTTTAGCTCACTTACTTAGTGAGGGAAGGACTTTTACCTCAACTAGACTCAGACCCATGTAAGTTGGTCAAAATTGCCCACAAACATATTACTACATAAACATGTTTCTTCTAACACAAACTAATAACTATAGTTACCAATGAAATTGCAGCAAGGTAACTTGTTTTTATAGCATTTGAATCTGCTAATAATGTAGAATTATTTCACCTTACCCTTTTACTTTTAGTTTCTCACAAGTGTAAAGTTATCTTATACGAATACTACAACAACATCCAAAACTCTATCTAGCACGCTAACAAATCATTTTGAGACAAATAAAACATAAATTACATGTATCACTCTCAAGCAATACATCTAATACTTTATGTACTATGCGAGAATTCCGTCACCAAAACCAAGGCATAATTGTATGATTCAAATAAGTAAACCAACCAAGTAATACTCGGGAAGGCTGACCGAGAATTAATCGAACGGTTTAGATTTTTTATTCGTAAACAGACATGTGGCACACATAAAACAAAATACTATAATAGGTATCGACTCATTCACTTAGGACCCATTCGATTGCTATAAAAGCTAAAAGGAATCCTACGAAATAAGATAATGTTACTATATCCAATCTTATCATGTTTTTACTTGGACCTACACTGACTTGAGCGTCGGAGTATATGCAGGACACCCTCCCTGGATTGTGTGTAACCGAAGACCCGAAGAAACACAGGAGTCATCAAGGTAGCTAAGGAAAGAAACTCGAAGACACTATTGCTTGTAGGAGTCGACCGACCTCGTGCAATAACACTTCACAAAACCATAACACTAGACACAAACACACATTTTCATTCTCCTAAAACTTCTCAACATCATCTATTAAAATATCATCTACTAAAAGACCGCTAAGTTATGTTATCAGTCATCTTTATTTACTCATCTTTATTTACTGGTGTTTATATTTATGAACTTTATGTTAAATAGATTCTGGTGTGTCTGTCACTATTTATCAAGACAATGTATTGGTCAAATTATGTTATGCTATTATGAAAGTCAATTGTGTGAAAGTTTGATGTTTTTCTTTTTATTTTCTTTTTGTAATAGGGTTGGAACATTCTTTAAATGTTTCTATTAATTTATAATTCTGTTAAAAAAAAGTCATATCTACTTAATTTATATTAAAACAAAATTAAAAAAAACTATGAAACAAATACATATTTAAATAATTTCTAATCAATTTTGTCTTTAATATAATCAATGCTTATAAATAATTAGTTTTTTTATCAGCTATAAATGCTTATAAATAATTAGTAATACAGACAAATAGCTACATATTTTTTTAATAAATTTTCATATAAAACTGATTTGTTATGTAATCAAAATTAATTATCTTTAATTTTTTTTTCAATTATTTTTTTAAATAAACCAATTCAAATCATAATCCACTGTAATAATAATGGATTATAAATATACTCAATTATTTAAATAATCTAATTTTTCAACTATCCCAAATACACTATTCTATAGGATTTTTACTCTTAATTCTGTAGGATTTTTGTTTACATAATTCTTAGGAACTTAATTGATTTGAAAAGTGTTTTTTTTTTTAAGAAATCTAAAAAAAAGTGCATGTCTTATAAAAGGTTTTCCTTTTCACCAAAAGTTCTAAAGGAGAATTCTCTTCTTATAATATTTCAAGGTGTGCTACAATAAAGTTTGACAAAATTAATAGATAATTGTTTTTCTATTCTTAATTATTTGTATATGTTCATTCTCTCTTTTTTCTGACACATGCAAAAAAAAATTCTCTCTAAATTTTTGTTATTTTTTTTTCTAATATTTTAACCTCATTTTCTTATTTTTTTTTCAATATCAAATCTTACTGTTTAATAGTTAGTGAACTGGGGATCTTAAATAGAAGTTATATGATAGTAAGTGTTTTTTACTTTGAAAATAATTTAATTATTCATTCTACCTAAATATAATATCAATATTAGTTTTGTCAATTTAGAAAAAATGAATCTTTAAGTTTGTTTAATCCTATATTAAAATTGGGTAATGTTTAATTATATTGTTCTATACATCTAGATCTTTTTAACTTGATTAACTTTGTCTTAAAAGTGTAAGACACTTACAACTAAGACAATCTCTGCTTGATAAATAATAGCTTTTGATTTAAAATTTAGAATCTTAAAAAAAAGTTCCTAGAATCTAAATAGTTAATTGGTGGTTTAGCAAAGCTTTCAAGATTTTTGAAATTTGGCGTATGAGAATAGCATAGTATAATTAACACTTCTTGAAAGACAATGTTGATATGTTAGGTTTAATGTCTTGTTTGGTGTTGTTCTTGGTGATAATATTTCATTTCATGAGATGACATCTTGAACCATGAAATTGTATGAAATAGTTGCTTATGAATTCTTTCCAGAAAACAGTTTATGTTCAATAGTGTATTGTTGGAAAAAATTAGGGTTTGATGAGGTTGATTAATTCAGGATGAAATTCATATCACTTCAATTTACTTTGAATTATAAATTAGGCTTTGTATTGGAACGAGAGGATGTGGGAGTAATGTTAGTGGAACTTGAAGTTAAGCGTTTAAAATTTACTTTTTTATCAGTCACAAAAAATATATAAAAGTGAAATACAATTTGTTATCCATAGCTAGACAAGATCTTTTATCTTAGTTTTAAAAATATATCATTTGTTTTTCAAATGGTTCACTTTATTGCTATCTACATACATCTCCACCGATCATTTTCCTCTTTCGTATCAGAACGATTAGAGCCTGACAACCTAAAATGCTAAAGATGTTATTTTGGTTTATTTTGATGTACGCTAACTAAGCCAATCTATTGATTAGCTTCTATAGTGTTCATGCAAAGTTACAATCAAATAATAAATATTGGACAGACACTTCTCCACATTCGCACATGATTTTTTTATTAGCAATAAAAAATAATATAAATAAAAACACAAAATGGATGTTTCGTGGAAAACATTAATGGTATAAATCAAGGGTTACTGTCAAATTCAAAAAAATATAACAGACAAGAATGCTACACCTAACTAATCTCTCACAGAAAATACACACAACTCAAAACCCTTCTAAAAAATAACAACTGAAATATAAACTTATTCTTATAAGACTATCAACACTAACACTTTTAGAATTTAGCATGATACATTGTTAACTCAAAACATTTACTGTTCTTCTAACAAGGTTGTCCCTAGTTGGAGCTTTGTTAATTAACGTTTTCCAATCAAAATGTACAGTTGTTGGTAGGGTTTTTACTTTCTAGAGTTCTGTAAACACATTTTTTTCCTCCCAAACATATATTTATGATTTTTGGCATATGCCGATTTCACTAAATATGTACTGGAGTTGTCATCTTTCCATGTTCACTTATAATCCTTCGTAAAGTCAAGATTACTATTTTTTAAATCTTTCATAAATTCTTCTGCTCTCATTAGCTATTTGTTAGCAATGTAGTTTTGATTAAAATGAGTTCGATTGAGTTTATTTGAACCTAACTGCACCATTTTACTTTATATTTTTTGTTTTGATAATGAAATCCTTGGTAACCTTAAGTTGAAAATATTGAAATTATGGCTGAAGGAAGTAAAATATATAAATATGGTGAAAATCATAATGTGTTGTCGTTCTAAAAAAACGAAAACATCATAATTAAGGTAGTATTGTATAAAAGATTAAAATTAAGATAAATTTTGTAGAACTTGATAAATGTATTGTGTAGAATTTTAAGGGTGTAATAATTCATTGCAAAATCTATCAAAGTATCTAAATAAATAAGTGTTTAGTTTTTTTTTTTGGGACATAAGATTAATTTAATTTGACCAAGAGATAAATAAACTTAGACTAAAGATCATATATTTTTTCAAAGAAACTCTAATTGTAGTACTACGTTGGACTTAATTCAATAATAACTTGTATTAAGCCCTTCGGTTAAATAAAAAAAAATGTTTTATATTGATATAACTATTTAATATTTTAAAACATCTTAAAAAAACCATGAGAAAAAAAATCAAGACTTCAACTACAATATTATAAAGAAACTAATCTTCTTAATATTATAAAGAAACTAATCTTTTAAGATACATGTTTATATCACAAAAATGCATGACGTGGTGGATAATTGAAGAAAGAAATTATATGAATAATAACAAATTAAAATAAATTATACTTAGTGATTGTATTTTTTGAGATTATACATAAATTCTTATTTTGTTAATATTTGTAATAGTTTATTTTATAAAAATATGCAATTTTTTATTTTTTAAAAATTAAGAAGAGGGTGTAATATATAAAAATTGTCAAGGAAATATTTTAAATAATTAAAATTTTCATATAGGAGTAGAACAGCTTTTATAGAAGAATAAACAAAAAAAAAAAAAAAAAAAAAAACAAGATATTATACATTAAAAGTATGTTTTAAATGTTAACCTAACACCTCTAAAAATTAGCAAGTTTCATTTGGTATATTTCACAGACAAGACATAAATTATTAATAGCAGGGAGGGACTAGCAAATTTAATAGCATTGAATTTAAATTTTCTTGTATAGAAAATCATTCTTTACAAATTGTTCTTATGATGATATAAATAGGACAATTATTGCTTCTCAATTTTTCTTTTCTTTTACTTGAGAGTCTGAGTAATGCATATAACAACAATTAATTTAGTTAAGAATTGTACATGTTGTTGTGTTTATCAGGATAAACTATAATTTAATTATTGTATGTTTATCTTTCATTATAATATTTTTCACTTTTAGGTGAAAAATGTGATCTAAAGTGAAAAAGCCGTGACCTTAATTTTAAGTCGCAGTTTGATTATGATTTTGAAACTATTTATATATATATATATATATATATATATATATATATATATATATATATATATATATATATATATTTAATAACATTGGATACTTGACATATCTAAAATTATACACAAATTAAAAAAAATATTGATTAGTGTACATATAATTTCATTTAGAGTACATTTACTTCTCACATCTCTTAATATGAAATTAAAGAAAGTTCTTTAGCTAACTAGATAATCATTACTTAATATTCTTCAAAGATTTTAGACTTTTTGTTGATCACAAATGTTGTATATATGTGAGACTCAATGAATTATCAATAATATCAATATTGATTTTGTTAGTTTAAAAAATAAATTTTTGAATTTATTTAGTATGTGAAATTTGGTTATGTTTAGTTATATTATTTTACAATTTTATATTTTTTCAATTCTATTAATTTTATGTTTAAATTTTATTAACTTTGTATTAAAAGGTGTAAGCCACTTACACTAAGAAAAACTTTCTTTTACAAATAATAGTTTTTATTTAAAATTTAGAATTTGAGAAAAAAGTCTGAAAATCTGAACAGTTGGATTGGTAGTTTGAGAAAGCTTACAAGGTTTTTGAATTCTGGCTTATCATAGTAACATAATATATGTATAGTTAATATGTTGTTTCACGTCTTCTTCAATATTCATATAGTAAATCCTAAATGATAATATTTCATTTTATAAGATGATATTGGTTGGAATGACATGAATGTAGTTAAGATCTCTTTTTGATAAATAATAGTTTTTTATTTAAATTTTAGAATTTGAGAAAAAGTCTAAAAATCTGAATAGTCAGATTGGTGATTTTAGAAAGTTAGAAGGTTACAGTAACATAATATAATTAACTTATTGAACGAGAATGTTGATAAGTTAGAATTTTTATTTAGAAGGTTTTTGAAATTTGACAATAACATAATATAATAAAAGCGGGATATTTAAAGGATGTTTTAATCCTTATATACAAAAGTCTAACTTGTAATTTATAATAAAGTGTTAATATAAACACAAAACAACATAGTCAATCAACATCAATATATGCATCGTGCCAATAAAAATATTATTATAGTATTCTTAGCAATTTATCATACATGGTTCGAATTTTTGTGGGTATAAAGTATTATTCTTAATCCTTAGTGATATCTTTTGTTACAATCATTTTTTGGAGTCGTTATTTAGTCAAATACATATATGTTGAAATTAAACCTCTACATGAATCAAAAACACATATTAATCCTGTAGTGATTTGTTAGTACAAGATAAATCATAATAGCGGACTATAGTTATTTTACTTGTTTCATGTATAAAATTGGTTTTAAACACCTGTTTGAGTATGAAAACTTTGAGTATTTGTTAGTGATCGACTCTAGACTTTAATTTAATTTGCGCAATTATAAAAAATCTCAATTACATCCATCACATTATCTCTAAATAAGATATTATTTCTCTTATTCCAAATAGACTAGATAACAACTATCCATATGATTCTCCTAACCATGTTTTATTTATTAGACAATTCAATTACATAAAATTATTGAAGGTGTTGGTTAGCCTTGAAATGATGTACCTCCCTAATCCCAAACCATTTGCAGCACAAATTCCACAACTGTCATGCTGCTTTACACATGAAAAACAAGTTACTCATTGACTCATCCTCCTCTCCACATATGACTCATAAGCTACAGTTATGATGATACATTTACAAATCAATTTATCCTTTGAGACTATTTTATTGAGCAACATTCTCCAAGTGAAATGTTTGTGTCGATGGTAAGGTTTTCACTTTTCATAATTCATTGAAAGTCTCGTTTTCCTCCTCAACAACATTATCTTGTATCTTATTTTATAAGTCTGACTAACTGAGTAACCCTAAAATGTATCTTCTTTCCATTCTCATCCACCATCTCTTTATTTAATATTGTATCTTACTTCCATCCATCAAAGAGTCAGATTTGATGTGTCATATTATAAGTTTGACATTGAATCTAGCATTTTCATCCATCAAAATCCTGTTTTGTATTGTTATCCTAAACCTTAAATTTCTAAATCCTAAATGATAATATTTTATTTTATAAGATGACATTTTCTTATGATGAAATTGTATTTACTAGTTGCTTATTAACTTGGAAATAATTAATGTTGAATAGTATAACTTCTTGAGAAAAATTAGGGTTTAATGAGAGTGATTAATTCATGATGAATTTCATGACACTTGAATTTACTTTAAATTGTACATTTGGCTCCCTATGGTCAATGTTGATTTTAAGGACATGAATGTGGAGTAATGTTAGTAGTAGTTGAAGTTAAACATTTGAAACTTGTTAAGAATGTATTAAAAGGAATTAGATTTAGTTTATTTCATTTACATTCTTTTGTTGTTTTTATTTAAGCAAGAATGAGATTAAGAATTTGGATTTATAATTTTACTGTATTTTTGCTCTTAGCTCAAGTGATATATTTTTCACTTGAATTTCTATATTTAACTTATCTACTTAATGCATGGATGAGTTTTATTATAATTATACAATGTAAATGATTATGGGAATGTTTATGAATGATTGTAAGAAATGTATGCAATGAATGCTATAAATCTAGAATGATATGTAAGTCATTATTATTTGAATGTATATACTAAATAGTAGATTTTAGATAGAAGTATCATGACTTTGCCGAGTTAAATTGTACAAACTAAAATCATAAGTGGTAAGAAACTAAACCAGATTTTGTTATATATACGGAACACCTAGAATTTTAAATATTGAATGTTTTAAACTTACTTGATCCGTTAAGAAGAGAAATATAAACATTAAAGATTTGGAAATAAGTCCAAGTGTCAGTCACTAATAAAACTTATTCAATATAAAAAAAACATTAGTAAATATCCTTTGATAGATATTTTTTATCATATAAATCCGTTTATAAATATTTATATATTTGATGAGTTAGTAGTTGGAGTGACAAAGTATTAAAATTGTAATCCAGAAATCATTCCAACCTTATAACACTGTATATACTTTAATTTTGGTCATTTTCTAGAAAGATTTTGAGTTGTTTGTATTTTCTTTGAAAAATTGGTTAGACACAATATTTTTAGAAGTCTATTCTATCTTATTAGATTTGACAATAACTTTTAATTTATAACAAAAACGTTTAGTATAGGGTTAAAGTGCCAATTTTGTAGTTCTATTTATATTATTTTTTATTACTAATAAAAAAATGAAATGGAATTATTATAATTTTTTGTTACTGTGATGAATTTAGAAAAAGTTGTTTTTATTATTATTACATCTATATCTTACTTTGTTTGCTAATGATCTATATGATGATATATTATAATTATGTGCATATCATCAAGATGAACAACTATACAATTTATGTTGTGGATGAATGTATATAATTATGTTTAAAGTTTATTTTAAAATATTATAAAATTTTATATATACTTCGTGGAATGATTTTATGTGAAAGACAGATGAAAATCATGCAAATTTACCATGATGTTAACAAAAATATAATAAAAAATTTATCTTTTCAATAGTGGATAACTTTTTATCTAAAATGCAAGTATATGAAAAAATTTCACGTAATCTATTAACTTATTTAACTTAATTATATTTTTGTAGGTTAAGTTGATTCTTTTTAATTACATATAATTATAATTGAGTTTAGTAACATGAGCTTTAAATTAACAAATCTTACTACATATAATTATATTATAATAAAATTTCTACTTAATTAATAATCATATTGCATAAAGTATTTTATGCTTATCATATTAATAATATCAATGTATATATTGTAAAATTGTATAATCTTATAACATTTAGAAAGTATTAAGAATGTTTATTTGAAATATTTTTTTTAACTTATCACGATCAAACAAAACAATTTAATTCAATTTAATTATAACTAAATTAAGTTGCTAAATAAATTGAAAAACAAATCAAATCTAACTCAATTAAATTAAATTAGTTAAACCCAATCTTTAGTGTTGAAATCTGTTAACTTAAAGTACAAAGTTTACAGTTTGTTTTTAGGTTCTTTTTAAATAGATTTTTTTAATAAAAATTAGATTTGTATGAATGTTTAATTTACTTTTGTACTATATGCACACTTAAGATAAAACTCTAATTTTAATGAAAAAACTATTTAAAAACAACATGTGAAACAAAATGTAAAAAAACACAAAAGATCTGATAAAATAACACTGAAAGTTGTTTAAGAAGAAATTTTGAATACTGTTTAATTTTTTTTATCAGTTAAAATGTTTGATTGTCAAATAGATTTTTCTTTATGGTACTTCAGCAAACTTTTCTAGAATGTCATAATTTAGCTTTTTACATTCATTTATTTTTGTTCTTATAATATTTGTTAAATTTGCGATTAACCTTTTAAGTCAAGTAAATTTTTATTATACTTTAAGATAATTCAACTATAACACCAATAATTAATAAAGTTATGACGTTTATTTAAAAGTGTTATTTTTATTATAAATTTAGTTGAAAGTATTTAAAGATATTGAATGAGATTAATATTAGAACATATAATATGAATAAAATATAATACTTAAAATTAAACAAAATTATTAAAATATTTTAAAACCCAAACAATTACAAGAGAAATGAATGCAGGGAGGGAAGCAGACAGAATAGTGAAAACCAAAGGCAAGTTAAGCGAAGCGCGTGAGAAATAGGAAAAGTCCCTTGTTCACGCGCCGGTCAACGGAGTAGAGGGATCAAAATCAGATTCTGGCCTGATCGAAACGACGATCTGGTGTGCAATTGGGGATAATGGCGGCGACGTCGTATCTGACGCCGACGCAGCGGTACGCGGCGGGAGCGTTGTTCGGGCTGGCTCTGAACCAGGCCCAACTTCACCAGACCCATCCGTTGGGCCTATCAACGGACGACTTTCCTTCTGACTCTGAAAGTACTTCCTCCGCGCTCGCAGTTTCCGAGAATCCCAACCTTTGGGTCCATGAACATCACGCTTTGCTTCGCCCTGTTTTCAAGTATCTCTTCTCTCCAAAGCATAACTACACATGTTTGTTTCTTCTACATCTACTCATGCCCATGTTCTACTTCTTTTCTATTCCTATTTCTGAAAGGGGCATCCAATTATTGTGGCATGCTATTTCGGTGTTATTGACCAGCGTGTGTTGGGTTTGAGCAGGTACCTAGATATTGATCCCGGTGCATGGTCTGGACTCGAGGAAACTGCTGGCTATTCTTCAGTTTCGCGTCACGTTGGACCAGTACGTAATTCTACTTTTTCTCTACTGTATCTTTGGATTCTAGTTTCTAAACTGTAATTCAATTGTATTTTGTAAACTCAGTTTCAAGCCAAAATTAAGATGAGGCTTAGTTTACAATTGTATGCAACTGAAAACTAAGTGCATGTTTGGGTTAAAATTTGCAAACTTGTAGTTTTCGTTTTGCATATCAAGTTTGCAAAAGGAACCCATGTCTTGCTTTTGTGGAAATTTGGTTTCTGACAAAATATAAGGGTGGGATGGGAATATGCTTTTATTGGTTAACTTGTCATGAGATTTACTCCCCAAATTGATTTTGGAATACCCCTAACAAGAATCCAAACATGGCCTAAATTAGGGACATTTTCAGCTTTGATTTCCGTTTTAATCGGCAAAGGAACATTTGCCGATTAAGAAAACAGTAATAATGCACGTGTTGTTTTTTATTTTCAATGTTTTGTTGCTTCCGGTATGATCCTATATTCAAATGTGGATTACCATATTCAACGAAAATTTTCTTTTGCTTCCCAAATGTAGTTTTCATTTCTTTTTGGGTGAGGGGTAGGGAGCTAAACAGTGCAAGCATTGGATAATAATTTACAAAACTATGTGTGGCAAGTTACGGACTTCACTTTTCTTGTTTAGTTTTCCTTTATCTGATAACTGCCGCGCAGTTTCTTTTGTCTCTAGTTTGGTGCTGTACGGCATAACTCTTTTTGTCATAATTTTTAAGGTATTATTATAGTTTACATACATCACTTAAGTATAATGTATGTAAACTTCGCAGTTCTTGAGACTATTATCAGAAGAATTTGGTGATGATTATTCTCAAAGGTCAGATCAAGAACTTGCTTTGTCCGAAGCTGTTGATGCTATGGTACTTAGCCTGGAAAACAATTCGGAGTCTCTTAGGTCTAAAAGGGAGAAGCTACGTGAATACGAGCATCAATGTCGTGAAAAGTTTTTAACTTCTGATGTTCAACCAAATTCTGAGAAGGTAGATATGCAATTAGAAACCAAGGAGGAGACTGGTACTCCTTTCCATGATTGTGAAGAACCACATGAGGGATCAATTCATAGTAATATTGATGAGAGTCCAATTGAAGAGGTAATGATGCTAAGCTATCCAAGGAAAGTGGCAGTGCTTTACGAACTTCTCTCTGCTTGTCTATCAGATTTAGGTGAAAATAACAAGAAACATGGCCGGAGGAGAAAGGGCTATGATGCTCGACATCGTGTCACTCTGCGGCTGCTGGCAACTTGGCTCGATATCAATTGGTCAAAAATGGTTGGTGAATGATCATTTAATTAGCAATTAACATGTGGTTGCAAAACAACTTTAGATAAATTTAAGGTGGTCATGAGATATAAGTATAAGTTATTTTTACTGTTTGTACTACTATGAAAGACATGGCACGAACTGATCTTCACTTTGGTGAACATTGCCTATGCATTTGCCCTTGATACTAAGTTACTTATTCAGCCTATTCTATATGGCGATATGCTATAAGTTTTGCTATAAATTATCCCTTGTCAAAAAAAAAAAAAAATCACTTTTATTATTTCCATATTTTTTAGTGATAAAGATGAATCTTCACTTTTCAGGAAGCCATTGAGATAATAGTTGCTAGTACTGCAATGGCTTTCGTTAGAGAGCAAGAGTCAAGTAAAGAAGAAACTCAATCAAAAGAAGGAAAGTGGGATAAATGGAAGAGGGGTGGTATCATTGGTGCTGCTGCCGTAACTGGCGGAACTTTGATGGCTATTACTGGTGGTATGAATACCTTAACATCTTTTCTGTGTTATGGAATATAGAAAGACGAATTGAATGAATTTCCTTGTTGATTTGATTTTTTTTTTTTTTTTTATACTCATTAAACAGGATTAGCTGCCCCAGCTATTGCTGCTGGACTTGGTGCTTTGGCTCCAACTTTGGGTACTCTGATCCCAGTAATTGGAGCAAGTGGATTTTCTGCAGCTGCTAGTGCTGCTGGAACTGTTGCTGGTTCTGTTGCTGTTGCTGCATCATTTGGAGGTATATGTTTCCTTTTATGTTATTAGATTTTACTATAATCCTCTCATTTTCTGCTATTATGTCCTCAATTTATATAGAAACAGTCTTTTTGTGAATTTCCAGTGTAGTCTAAGGATACTATCGGACCACCAACTACCAATTCACTATCATACTTCTATGCGTCTTAGTAGTGTAATATCTTCAATTGCTACATTACTGGTCAACCTGTGTTTTTTTGTTAATTCAATTTATTGATTAACGTAATCAATAAATTACATTAATTAGTTAATGTAATCAGTATGCCTAGTAGAAAAAGGCTTGGTTGTTTACAGTAATAGCTTCAGTGAAATATGTTACAGTAGTTGCCTTTCTAAGAGGAGTTGTAGAGGTTAATAGGTTATATGGGATTTTTTTATTTACTTTTAAATATTCTGGAGGAGTTTAGTATGCTCTTCAATACCGCGTATAAGCTATTATCTTGAAGACCGTCTGTGACTATTCGGTATAGTGTTGAAGTAGAATTGATTCTGAATAAACTAGAGACAAATTGCATTGTAATGTGAATTTTCATTGGAAAATGAGAATTGATTCCTAATGTAAAACAAATGAAGTCTATGTTTATCCATTAATTTACAATCTTCCTTTTCAAATTGCAGTACGTGCTGGTTAGATGTTATTGGGATGTATTTATGATCAATTGGACAAATAAACAACTCTCTTTCTCCATCTTTTTCTTTTTTTTTGTTACTGTTGGTGATGCTCCTTGTATAGATGATGAAACCCGTAACTTTGTTTTTCTAGCTGCCGGAGCTGGACTCTCTGGAACCAAAATGGCTAGGAGAGTTGGGGATGTTGATGAATTTGAATTCAAAGTTATAGGAGAAACCCATAACCAAGGTGTAAGTTTTTAATCATTTCCTATTCTTACTTCCTGGTGGCGACTATTTCTTTATTGAGTAATGATTTGTGTGCAGAGGAGAACACATCCAAACTTTTTCTAAACTTTCTCAAATTATTTAGCACTACTTTTCCAATTAGTTTATTGATTTTATTTGTCTTCTGCTCGCAGCTGCTTGGAGTTGGGATCATGGTCTCTGGATTCGTCTTTGAGGATGAAGATTTTAGAAGGCCTTGGGAGGGACTGAACGACAACTTGGAGAGGTACACATAATTACCATTTCCCCCTTCCTAAATGATTTGTTTGGTTAAACCTTATGTAGGAAAATAATTGATACAATTGTGAATATTGTTGTTGAATATGATGTTCCCTTAGCCAAGGGCAACATGTTGGTGCAAAATTACAGTATTAAATTTTATTGACTTGATTTTGTGCAATTTTTTTTTTTTTCATTTTAAAGGCTGCAATATTAGTGTTTTTTGTTCAAGTTATTTTGGCAAAATAACCACGTTTTTACTAGCTTCCTTTGAGAGTTTTGAAAAATCGGTGACTATTTTCTAGAAGCATTTTCCAAAGAAGCTCATAATTATGGCCTGGCTAAACAAATGACATTTCATATGGCCTTTCCAAAAGTTAGGTATGCTCTGCAGTGGGAGTCCAAGAATCTATATGCCCTGAGCACTGCAATTCAGGATTGGCTTACTTCAAGTAATTGGTTTGGGTTCCAGGCTGCTGATACTTTTGTGTAGTATATGAGTAGAGATGTATATGATTGGTGCCAATATTGCTGTGCTTTGCTTTAGGAATTGCAACGGAGCTGATGAAGCAAGGAGCAATGATGACGGTCTTGCATGGTCTTTTAACTGCATTGGCGTGGCCAGTTGCATTACTTGCAGCAACTGAATTCATAGACAGCACATGGACAATTGCTATTGACAGGTTTGCTGTTTTCTGTTGGTAGTGTATATATAACTTTTGCTTAGTAAAAGAAAAAACATCTAATTTCTGTTCATTACTGAGTAGTGTTTCAATTGTTTTTATTGGGTTGCACATAGTGATGCAATTGCTTGTTAGTGGGTAATGATAGTAGTGTTTCATAAAGTCGAAAAACTGTCATGGAAGCTGGCAACTTTCTCATTACCTCTTTGTTAAATGTCATCATACTCTGCCAAAACCAAGTAGTTGATAAACTGGGATGTTGATTTGATTTGGCAATGCAAGGATGTTATTTTTTTGGCCACTGTTTTTTTAATAAGAGGCTCAGCGAAGAGTAGTGTATTCGATTTTTGTCATCGCAATAAAAAAATGTTAGACAGTTTCCTGTCTTAGTTTGCAATTATCATGCCAATATCACTTTTCAGATCTGACAAGGCAGGGAAGTTGCTTGCCGAAGTATTATTGGGAGGATTGCAGGGAAATAGGTATGTTTCTTATTTCTAAGTTTCTTTTAAAAATTTAGCTCCTTTAAAATAGTGGTATATGAAATATTTTTAATCTATGAATTTTAGGCCTGTTACACTCGTAGGTTACTCACTGGGGGCAAGAGTTATTTTCAAGTGTCTAGAGTGTTTGGCTGAAACAGAAAATAGTGGTATGTATTATTGACTGTCTCTCGAAGAATAAGTTTTTTCTTCCCTCAAACTTTTCAACTCTGGTTATGGGTACATATGATATCATTTCTTTGGGACTAAATCGTTTATTTGTTAATAAAATGTTCCCTTATTGATTTTGAGGTACTGCTTCTGTTCATTGGCAGCTGAACTGGTAGAGAGAGTTGTTCTTCTTGGAGCACCCATTGCAATCTTGGATGAGAATTGGGAAGCTGTTAGAAAGGTGGAAAGGGAATTAATTTTACTCTAGATTGTTATGTATTGCTTTTATTAATTACTATGAGACCCTGCTCTTCTGTAGATGGTAGCTGGAAGATTTGTAAATGCTTACTCAAGCAATGACTGGATGCTTGGAGTTGCTTTCCGTGCCAGGTACACAAAAATGTAGTGTTAGTATTCTGCGGATTTCTGAGTCTATTCCAATTGATCCACAGTACATAGCCGATATGAACCGATCATTTCTTCCAAAGATTCACTTCACAATCAATTGAAAAAAGAAAGAATGGCATGAAGTTATTCGTGGTTCTTGTACCAAATGTTTTTTATGCAGTTTTTACATGAACTCTTGAGTGATAGCGTTCTGATCCTGCAATAGCAGAGAATATGACCCCGTATTTTTATTGACTCTGTTTCATAATTGATTGGGATCCGTAAAGTTCTGGTGACCATGGTGGATATTTGCACGATACCATTTTTGTTGCTGAACATTGTCTCATATAACACGGTTATTTTTCACTGACTAAACGCATACTTACATAGTTTCATATGACAATTTTTACAGACTAAGAGCATGCTTATGTAATGCATTCTATGAATAGAATGATTTTAATTATTATAGAAAAAAATGATTTTGTGCAGTCTGCTTTCTCAAGGATTAGCCGGAATCCAACCTGTCGACATTCCTGGAATCCAAAATGTTAGTTTTTTCCAATTCCCTTTGTGCATGACTATTGTTGCAAGTTGCTGTTTTTTATTCATTTTGGGTTACCACTGCAAGTGGGTATTTTAACTTTTAAACTAGTGCTACCATTAATGTTCATTTGATTTGGATCTTTGCTAAAATGGTTCCTCGGATTTGCAGGTTGACGTGACAGATCACATAGAGGGTCATTCTTCATATCTGTGGGCTACACAACAGGTGCTAGATGAACTTGAATTAGATGCGTATTATCCCGTTTTTAACATAATTTCCACCCAGTGATTCTTCTTAGTTCTTTTCTGATTCAATGTATCGACAACATCCTAACGTCTCTGTCCACTGCCTTGTATATGGTACTATATAGCCAGCTAGCCAAAGGAACAAAATCTATTAATAGACCAAAACTCTCCATTTTATATGTTATAGTATAATGAAAAAAGAGTTGTTTGTAAATTTCTAAATTATCAATTTACTTTTGGAAAGGGCAACATCCAGGGTAAGCCTTAAAGCTCTTCCTCCATTGGATTAACCGATATTGGATTTTTTAATCAGTTTTTGGTATATATATTATTTCTTTTGTTCTTTGTACCCTTCTCTTTCATAACTAATTTTTTAGTTTCCATGATTTAGAAAAAACTACTCTCAATTTAAAAAATATTTTATAACTATTTTTTATTATAACTTATTTTTTTTATTTTGATGGAAAATTACAAATAATCTTGTTATAAAATTATAACATTATAAAAATTAACTCTATAACTGCTTTTTGTATGCCCAAATCTTTATAACTTCAATTCAATATAAGTTTTAGTAATATCTTCATTTTAATAATTGTTATAATAATTTTTAATTATGTTATGTTATTATCATAAGAAAAAATTGACAGTGTTTACACTATTGCTATAGAATATTTCTTGGTTAATCAGCAAAATTTGAAAAGCCACACTGAAATGTTAAAGTTTAAGAAAGAATAACATCTTGAAAATGTCACACCAAAATAGTTATAAATGTCTGGATTTTTTTTTATCAGTATATAGGCTCATTCAAAGAAAGCAACGGTAAGGGAAGCAATCTCAATCTCATGTTTTCTCATTAGTTGATATTCTACTATATTCTATCAATGATATAAAAAGAATCATTTATGATTTGTCGTATATCTGGACGAAATATTGTCCATTCAATTTTTACTAAAATTAAGATAGTTTATTTTATTGCCTACAACTTAATTTAGATTAGTTAGATTCGGAGATTATATTGGGATGAATTTGACCCCTGTAATTCGATATATAAATAGAACATTTTTAGTGAGAGGGTAATTTTTAGAGAAATGTTTTTTTATAAGAGATAAATAACAAAATTTTAGCACTTAATTTTATTATAATACCTTAATATACTTTATTCTTTTAAGTGCAGTCTTATTTATTTATTTTAGAAGAGTAAAATTTGGAATAAGTACATGGGTTGGGTTAATAATGTTGAGATTGGTAAAAAGAGTTAACCCGAATTGAATTATCAAACAAATCAATTAAATTTAGGTAAGAAAAAAACTACATCCTTCTATTTTAAGAAAAATAGGTAAGAAAAATGTTAAATAAGAATATAAACTTATAATTTATAATTATATCTTTCTATTATTGCATCCTTCGCTAAATAATTTCATATCTTCTTCTATCAATTCCTATATTTCTATGAGGCTATTGGATAAGTACATGACAGCAAGCCTTGCAAACTAATAAATCAAGGAAATCAATGCTAGTTTACTTCATACCAACAAATAACTTCACATGCAAGTTAAAACCACAATTCTGAATCTACTTAGGAAATAAAATGTTTTTTTTTTTTATCTCTATATATTCACGAGTAGCTTTTTTGAGTTTAACCATAAGAAAATCTGACTAATTTTATCTTATTTGATGATATTGTTTCTAAAACACTTTTCTTTTAATAGTGATTCTATTTTTAGTAGTTTTTATTTATTTATCATATCAAGTTTCAATGATACATAAAAAAAAATCATTTTAAATATAGATTACTAAAATTAATGATATTAACTAAATTTCTAATGAAATCAATTATTTGTACTTAAACTTAAAGTTCAAAAATAATATTAGTATTCAACATCTCTTAATATGATACTAAATTTAACATGGTTCAAATTTTAAAGGTAAGACCAAAAACTTATTTACAATTAGTATTGATAAAAATTTATCATTGTTATTTAACCTGGGAAGATGATAATAAATACATGTTTTTTCTTCTTGGAAATGAGTTGTCTCTCTTAAAAAGTAATTAGACATTCGTTTCAATTAAATAACTTGTCTATCAAAAACTCAATTCTCACCAATTTGACTATACCAAATTTAACTCACAATTAAAAAATATTTATTTTATAATCCTCAAAATTTGTTGGGTTGACCCTACACAAAATCTTTGTATAACAATTTTGAAGATTAATAAAGCCTTTTCAGTTTTACATACTCTCACTAAATTCAGTTGTCTCTATTTTTCCGTCTCTCCAAACCTACTCCAAATTAAACAACAACAAAAAATCATTGGCATGGGACCATGACTCCATTATAGTCCCATAAAAGGCTTCTAGTGTTTTGCTTTTAGTTTAGAGGTGATCAAATTTGATTGTTTATGTACTCGTTGTCCAATTCAACTAGCAAATGGAAAATATTCAAATAATAACTTCACAACCTAACAATACACATGCCAGCAAATGAAATCTCTTGATTTAACTCATTGGAGATTCTAATGTGTGAAAACAACACGAATGTTCACGCTGACCAACACGATGAATGCTAGATTTTCCTCTCAGAACCAAAATAGTCGAACTTGAATGCAAGATTAGTCTGTGTTTGGTCACAAAGTAGTTAAAGGTGTTACTGCTCTGCAGCCTTCAGTTGACTTGGCTTCTGGATACAAAACAAGGGTCCAAGAAGTCACTTTCACGTTTCACCAAACACTCCAGTTTCTGCTCGTCTCTTTTGTTACACACTTTGAAAGTGTATCAAGTGTTTTAATATTTTGAGAGTTTAAAATTTAAGCAACGTAGGACTCTTTCCCCTTCTCTTCACCACAAAACATGCGTGTAGAAGAAAAGCAATTTTAGAGTCGGTGATGAGCATTAACATTTCCACGTTCAAACTCAACTCTATGGGGCGTAGTCCAAGTATATATCAACGTCATTTATATTTACAGGACTTGTCAACCTGAGGGATGTTCATTTTTCTACAGCTACAATTTCATTTCACACCCAAAGTCATCAACTTCATCTAGAATCCACTTGCTTACAAAACAATATTGCTACCACTGTTAAATACGCGATTTCATGTCAAATCCTCACAAATTACGCATTTCAAAATGAAACTAAATTACCACAATCGTGCAATTTAATTTGTCACACTGGCTATTGGCATTGCCACTCACTTTTTAATGGCTGCTTCACTTTTATTTCAGTGTATTATGTAGATAAGAAGCAAAAGGGAAGTGGGGCAAAAAGAAGCAAAATACATATCGCATCAAGAAGTTTTTCAATTTTTCTTTTTTCCGAAATAGAGAGAACAACCACATGTACCACATTCTTATTGTTTCTCTCACTCTTTGCCCTTTATATTATTTATGATGATTATGTATAATTGAGGTGAAAAGAAAATATAAACAATAAAAGAAAAAAGGATCCAATTGCTGCTGTTTTTATTTTTCATTTTTGTTTTTATTTTTCTAAAAGAGAGGGCACACCACGCGCTTGGTTGGCACAGAAATGAGTCGCGTGGCTTTGGGAGCGGTGAGTCCGAATATGTCACCCATGTCCAACTCACTGGGTTTCATTCCATCCGGCAATTCCCACGTGAAGCAGTGAAGGAGGTGAGCCACCGCCAAATCAAGCGCGTACAGTCCCAACTGCATCCCGGGGCAGGACCTGCGACCCGACCCGAATGGAATGAACTCGAAATTGCTCCCCTTGAAGTCGGGCACGCCCGGTTCCAGAAACCGGGCGGGTTTGAATGTTTCCGGTTCCTCCCAGCTGTTTTTGTCTCTCCCAATGGCCCACGCGTTGATCATCACACGCGCCTTCTTGGGGATGAAGTAGCCGCCGACCGTCGCGTCCTCAGCCGTCTCGTGGAGGAGGAGCGGGATCGGAGGGTGGAGGCGTAGGGTCTCTTTGAGGGCACATTTTAGGTATGTGAGTTTCTCGAAATCGGACTCTTCGACCCGACGGTCCAGGCCCACTACCTCCGCCAGCTCCTGTTGGACCCTCTTTAGGTCTTCTGGGCTTCTCATTAGCTCCGCCATGGCCCACTCAATTGCTGATGCCACCGTTTCCGTCCCTCCAAACATCACATCCTGTATAATGTCAAAGCACAACACAATCACCAATATCATCAGTTCTTATTCACCAAAGAAAAATTATTGGATTTATTTATTTTTCCATATTTTCTAAGAGAAGTCATGCTTCTAAAACTGGTAAAGAGAGTGAAAAAAAATTATTATTTTTAACTATTTATTTATGAACATAACTTGAGATAAATAAATGCGAAAAGTGATTTGATACCCACAGCCCAATCATCAATATCAATTTCTTATTTAGTTACCACCTTCATAAGGCAAAATAAAAATTTACCATTGAATTTTTCTTTCAAAACCAAACTTTAATTGGAAATAAATGTGAAAAGGGAAAAGGTGTAGATATTGAGGGGGAAATGACACCAACCCAAATTAAACCCACTATGATGATCACTGCAAGTTTGGTGGCCTATGTTTCCGCATGGTATATTTACGTATCTTCTCGATCTTATCAACTTTATTTCTTCATCTCCGCTTATAATGGAAATAACTATAGTAAACTTGCATTTACTTTTTTGATTTTAGCACGAGTAATCATAATTGATTTGGAGACATGTTCTTCTTTAGGAATATATATTTCTTAAATAATTTGCAATGTTTCTAAACAAATTCAACCAAGTTTAATAAGTAAAAACAATCGCACGTGTTCTAGAAAGTACTTTAATTTATAGTGTTCCGTACGTGCTTATACAACTGGAGAAATTCTTATATGTAAAATTTCCAACTTAGAGATGTAAATCGACTTTTGACAATTCAGCAAATAAACCAATAAACTAATAAACCACCTTTTGACAAATTGAAGGCTCATTAACAAAGACCTACATATATTTTCAACATGACAGACAGAGAAGCAAATACTTTAATAGCTAGCATGTATTTTAATGTAACATGTATACATATTTAAAATTTAACTAAAGTAAAATTTTATTTATTGCAAAAAAAATAAATTTATAATATATTTTTTAAAAAGACATGAAACATCCTTTAACGAAATTAGAAAATTAAATTAGTTTTTAAAAATTATTTATTATAATTTAACATACGAAAGTGGATAATTTTATGCATTTTCTCTCTAAACTCAAGGCAGAGGCACTTTCTTTAAGGTGGTACATATTTTCAAGAATGAGAGAATATAATAAGAGATGTTTAATCTTGCATAAAAAAACACCTTTAGATTTCACAATTAGAAAATCCCACTAAGTAGAAAGCAATCCAAATAGGGTGACAATTTTGTTCGTATAAACGTTTTCTGCCGATTAGAAAAGAAAATAAATAATGTCTAAATTACAATATTGACAAAATAGTGACATGCTAAAGACTTTGATAGCATGAATTATGAATTGAAAATATGATACCTAGACCCTTAAAATACCAAATAATTCTTAAAGAGATAATTTTTTTTATAAATATTACGATGTAATAAGAGGGAGAAAAATAAAATAAAGTAAATTTTGATGTGTTCAAAATAATATATTTATATATATAAAAAAAAAAGATAAAAGGAATCCATAGATATACCATAATAATAGCTTTGATGTTGTCCTTTGTGAGTCTGATAGAGTTCTGCAAATCCTCAGGTTCATTGTTCAACTTCGCCTCTTCGGTGTAGAACGCGAGCAACTCATCGACCATGTCTGTTTCTCCATCACAGACACCATTCCCATTCCTTTTCTTCTGCACGTGCTCCTCGATGATCTTATCTATGAAACTATCCAACGCGGCGCGAGCCCTAGCGAGCCGACCGTTGAGCCCCTGTGGGTCCACGCGCCCGAGGTAGGGTATAAAGTCCGCGATGTTGAAAGCGCCGAAGAGCTTCGAAAACTCTTGAAGAATCCCAATGAACTCGTCTTGCCCCTCCTGCGAGGTCGACCCGAAAGCCGCGCGGTAGATGATGTTTTTCGTCAGGTTGAACACGAGCTCGCCGACGTTGATGGGTTTTCCGGCGGAGTTGGCGACGGAGCGGACGGCAGCGTCGACCTCGTCGCGCACGGACTGCCAGGACTCGGCGCGCTTGCGGCTGAAGAGTTTCATGACGCAGAGCTTGCGCATCTGGCGCCAGAAGGGGCCGTAGTGTGCGAAGGCCATGTCGGCGCGGTCGTAGGTGAGGTAGCTGATGGCGATGGTGGCGGGGCGGTTGGAGAAGATGTTGTCTTGGACTTGGAGAACCTGACGCGCCGCCTCTGGGTCGGAGATGGCGACCATGTGGAGGAAGCCCATGCGGAGGTGGAAAACGCCGCCGTATTGCTTGGCGAGGGCGGCGAGACCGCGGTGGGTTAGCTGGTCCATCATCAACATGTTTCCTATGATTGGTAACCCCTTTGGTCCCGGCGGATACGGTGCTCTTCGACGAGTACGATGTAGCAAAACCAAGAGAAGTGTTGTTAGTGGAACGATGAATAAGATAGCCATGTTGAATGGATTTAGGTTGGACATGGCTTCGGAAGATTTTAGGAACCAATCCATGTGGCTATGTGGCTTTTGATGTTTTGATTGATGAAATCTAAATTTTATGTTACAGCAAGTGTTGTTGCTGAGTTGAGGTAGTGTTATGGGGACTTATATATACACTTTGTTGGAAGCACAGGGCTTGTAAGATATTTACAAAAACGTGAGTTTTGTTCTAATTTTTTTAAAATATGGGCAAAGAAGAGAAAGATGAAAAAGACGGGAATCCTTCTCCCCCACCATCTGTTTCTCACACCAAAAATCTCCCCCATTAATCAAATTCAAAGATATATTAAAATTTTGATTCTTTTCTTTTTCTTGTTTCTACTTAATTTCAACATGCATGATCTTACATTCTCATTTTAATTACCTTAACTGTATATGTCAAATGAGATATTTATATATAGTATTATTTATAATTTTAATTAGTACCTTTAATAATAAATTGCCTTCAATATTTTATGTTATATTTGATGGTTATAAGAAAAACTTGTAAAATTATATTTAATGTTTTTTAATAAAAAGATATATAATTAAGCGGGACATTTGTGTAAAACATATATAAAGATTTAATGATTCTTATATATATATATATATATATATATATATATATATATATATATATATATATATATATATATATATTTATATATATATATATATATATATATATATATATATATATATATATATATATATATATATATATATATATTTATAACGAATGCTAGTATTTTTAGTAACTAATAATTTTTTTAAAATAATTCATAAATTTAATAAAAATTATAATATTTAATACTACTTTGTGAAGTTTTACCACATCACTATGCTTTAGGAGACTGAAATCATATAATTATAAATTTTGAAAACTAAAATTACATAATCATGAAATTTATAAACAAAATAGACATATCTTATTAAAGACCACGTAGACATGCCAAATAGTTAACAGGTTAATATGATAGTCAACATGTAAATGTTATGTGATATGTGTCATCAAATAAATGTCACATTAATAAATTAATAGAAAGATTAAAATTAAATAATTCCGATATTTAAGAATTTAATTGCCTCAACCAGAACTCATAAGGCTAAAATCACACATCGATTGTACAAAATGGGTTCAATTGGCTCAATTGAAATTCAAACAACTAAAATTATAACTAAAAGTGAAATTAAGTTATTTTAGAAAATAGAAAATTACAAAGACGTAATAACTATATATTAAGTTCTTGTAAAAACATTTTTTATCATTGTGTTATTGTGTTCTTTCTTACTTTTTCCTTTTCTCTATCTTGTGTTATTGTACTTGTCTTCTTACTGTCGATTACACAATCGTTACTTGTTTTTTTTTTTTTAGTTTTCATGGTCATTACCTAATTTTTTTTTTTGTTTTTTTTTT